>Ga0115846_100998_pt1 | contig 13489 bp, 20 predicted proteins | sample InSIn5gowninarea_2_FD_83860 | JGI IMG/M metagenome (GOLD analysis project Ga0115846, IMG submission 83860)
GCTGATGTCGAGATGAAGCCAATCGACAATAAGAGCACAGGCTCAGATTACCCTTCGTTTGAACATGACCACCACGAGGACTACCAAGTGGGCGAGACTGCGCACCTCAAGCGACGATTACAGTCTCGCCACTTGCAGATGATTGCCATTGGAGGAACAATCGGTATGTCACTCGCGCTTAATAATACTCCAGTGATGGTTCAGTCAGGACTATCGCAGTAGGAGTGTTGCGACAGCAAGCAGACCAGAAGTACAGACACAGCTAAAGATGACCGAACAAGTGAAGATGAGATGACAGAAGGAGACTTTTGACTTGATGACAATTATGAAAGAAACGAGGATTCACATGAATAATTAAAGGCGGACGAGTCAAGCTTTTCTCTCGGTTTTTTCTTATTTCACGTAAGATTTTCTGCCTCAACCACATCCACCTTCTCTTCTCGGGCTCGGATTGGACTATCATCCTCCATTTCCAGGCTCTTTCTCGCTCGGTTTTCTGGTCGAAGCGGTTGTTATCTTTGTCAACCTCGGCGCAGCTTGTTCTTACCTTATAGCCTTTGCTGTATGAAGGGTGTATGGCTGCAGTCTGCTATGCTATGCGCGTGCTGTTCTTTGCAAAGCTTGGCATTGCCACTTGCCCGGAAAGTGCCGGCGACGGAATATTGGCGCATCTCTCGGGGTTAGTAGAAAACATTCAAGAAGCTCGACCGGTTCCCTCTCCCTCTCTGACTGAACGAAGAGTCTTTGCAGTTTGTTTAGATTGAGGGGTTTGTCAAGAAAATTTTGGCCACCTTGGCGAAGCTTGTGTGCTGCATACGCCGAGATGTCAAGCAAGATTGAACAAGCATACCTTAGAGGCAAAACAAGTAATGCTGATTAGCTCCTGTGTCAATGTTGTTGCTCGCACTTCTCTCTTGTGTGCTGTACAGTTTGCGAGCCTCTGACGAGATGCTTCCTATCCTTCTTCTCAGCACTAGATCTTTACTCTACTCTACATCTTCTCGGTTTCACCACACACTGAACAGTAACCATTACCTTTCATTGCAACTACTACATCTTGCGGTATTCGGCACAGACAACTTCCTCCATCAGCCCCACCCAATTCAGTTGCTCCGCGCACGGTACGGCTGCCTGGCATCCACCACTTCAAGCATACTGGAGGCTCGTCACACCCACCAAGCAGTCCGCGTTCAGCATGCAGCCGGAGTACGGTTCGATGCAGGAGAGGCTGAAGCAGCTCGAAGGTAAGTGCGAGAAGCTTGAAAATGAGTGTGAACTGGTCGAAGATGAGAACAAGCAACTCAAAGATGAGATCACGCAACTTAAAGGTGATAACAAGCAACTCAAAGCTGAGAATGAGCAATTCAATGATGAGTGTAAGCGGCTTCAAGCCCTGGCTCACAAGGCTGATCGGCGGAAACACAAATGGCTTGTATTATGTCTCTAGATGAGACTACTTTCAAAGACGCGAGAGTGGAAGGAACAGCCGATGACCTGATCTTGGAGCAGCTCCGTCCTCTCCTACGTAAGCTGTATGGCAAGCACCTGAATGATGAACTTTGGCTAACATACATTCCAGATAGGATCAACAGCAATGCTAAGAAAGACTCCGAGGAGAAGTACGTCAAGACCAAGAAGCTATTGGATGATTGCGACACTAATCGCTCGCGCCTGAAGGTCGAACTCGCGTCTCGCGGTCGTCCATCCCAAGCAGGTCGTCCAGCCCGTTCTGGCAACAACCAAGCTGCAAATCCAGGTCCATCAAGCCATTCTGGTCCGAACACCTCACGCTCCAAACGTCTTCGCGCCCAAGCTGCTTCATTTATACCTGCAAGCATCCATCAAGCCGATCTCGCGAGTCGTCAAGATGCGTCGCACCATGAACAACGTCTTGATGATGATGCAAGCACCACAGTCAACGCGCCTCTACGTGCTGGTTCTCCTCGCAATACCAACCTCCCTACTCTGCGTCTCCAAGCACGGCAAATAACAACTCTTCGCTTGCTCTGAATAGAGGTCGACAAGCTGACAATACTTCGTCTTTGTCTCGTAATATCGCTGCTTCTGCAGAGGACGAGAGCCTTTCCGATGCTGGACACACCAGCAATGGCAGTCATAGCTCCACTCCACATCCGGCTAAGCCAGCAGATGGCCACGGCAGTATTCGTTCTAATGGTAGCGTGCAGCTTGTTGCTCACACTCACACTCAAAGCACAACAAGTACGTCCTCTTCCGGAAGCAAGAGAAAGTTATCGCAATCGCTAACATCTTGCTGGACAGCAGCAGTTCGTCATGCTACTCCTAACCACACTCCAAGCGCTTCTGTCAATGGTCGCAGTCATGAGCTCCGAAATGGCAATGGCGAGGATGATGCTGGAGTTCAGTGTCCACCCAAAAAGCGTCGCGTCGACAATGTGGCAGCACATTACGCTAGTCAATTGGCTGACGGTCCGGAATTCATGGAGGCAGCAGGCGCAGCTATAGCGCGAAGAGTGGCTCAATGTCAGACCAATAGAGGCACAGACAAAGATGCAACAGAACCGAAACAAACATCCATTGTTGGACAGCCTCGAAATGACTACGACCAGATTTCGAGTCATCAACAACAAAATGGCAAACTCAATCCCCGCAAAAATTGGAAACCTCGACGCGGTGGCTCTGCTGCGACCCAACGCTATTCATCCCCGTTGCAATTGAGCGATGCAAATAGGGCACCGATTGGCACTAGACATCAGCGCTACCCGCAAGCCAGTCCAGCAGCTGTGGAACATCATACCAGTCCTTCAACTGTAGTCTCTGCTTCACCACAACCTGCAAGAGCTGTTCTTGGCTCACAAAATGGAACTCAACCCACTGGTAGATTTCAAAGCTTGGATGGCGTCTTGGCTTCTACAGTGATCAATGACGATAACACTGGAACCACGACAAACAACAACGACGTTTCAGTGCACAACCCAAGCGAGGAAGAAAGAGCAGCATTCGAGCAGGAAAGAAGAGCAGCAGCAGCTAGGCTCGACCAGGAAAGAAGAGCAGAAAGAGCTAGGCAGGACGAAATCAGCGCTTACGCCAGCAAGCCTTCTTGGGCTCGGGATTCATACAACACAGGTGGTCCCACCTACGAGGATTACATTGTGTAGTGTCTGACGCGCAAATGAGAGTGAGGATGCAAGTTCTGGCTATCAGATCAGAGTCTGAAGGTTTTTGTCTGTTTGCTAGTGCATTTGTGAATCAGAATCATGTGATGTCCTTCAGCTCAATACAAACCTTGTGCGAATACTCATGTCCATCGTTATAACTTGCCAAGGAATACTACTAAAAATGTCTGGCACCGAACCCCGATCCTGATCCTATCTGATAATCTCCCATTCCTTAACTCGCTAAGCTTCTTGTGACGTTGAAATGTAAAAGGTGCCGACCACGTTTAACTGTCAATCCCGATCATGAGGCAACTACGCCAAGCTTTGAATGTGCTCAAATGTGCTAAGCTCCTGCCTTTTGTGCAGTTCAACATCCATAAAAAGCGTTCCTTCGAACGACGAATTTGTTTTTTCTTCACCTTCATCTTCTTCTTTTTCTTTCAATAACAACCGCTGCAATTATCACCAACACAATACTCTTCTATTAGTCTTTATCAACTTATTCATCAACTTCACCAACAATCTTCATCAACAACCTTCACCAGCTTGACCTTTTTTTCGATGAACCACAAGCTTACCACATCATCTCGTAAATTTTCATACTTCTGTCACATCTTCGAGTCCTTTCGTCAGCTAATACCATGAGATAACAGATAACCAATTTGGGGAAGACCAGCCAGTCTCGGGCCTCTGATACATCATACATACGACGACTGCTTAAGAACCAAGCGATTGGCTGCGTTCATGTATGCCACAAAGTTCCACTGGTCGTACGACTACAACGATTATATAGGGATGCATCTTGCAAGTGTTTTGATTGCTGGTGGCATGGTGCTTTGGGGGAGTATAGCAGGAAACGGTGGAAGGCTTGCGCCTATCGCAGGGCGGCTGCTCTCAATACAACACCTACTACTCGTCGTCCCCATGATGATGAGCGGAATATAGGTACGGAGCTCACTGTTTTGGCAAGATCGATGGTCAATGAAATGGGGAATGTTGTTGTTGGAGGAGCACCTAGGCCAATCTATGATAAGTTCAGAACTCTGTCGTAAGAGGATGCTGGGTTAGCTGACCGATCCAATCAGTAAACGATATATTGCGTTGCAACCTTGATGAACAAGTATTCCTGCGTTATCTTGGGCCACACATTCCAGTAACACAATTGCATGATCTTGCATCCATTGATTCGACTCTTGCTCTTTCAGCGCCACAATCGGTCTCTGGCTGGGAGCTCATTCAATATTCTGGAGCTCAACTATACACAATGCCTGAAATCGGTATGTCCGCGACTCATTTCATTCTATCCTGCCATTCACGAACCGCGACTAACGCTCCGAAGAACCAGAAAACTCGCGCAAGTATGACCGCCACATCAATATCATGCGTTCGAAACCATTATCCATGCGTCTGGCACTCTCTTTATCAACGTGTTCATCCGCCACCAACATTAATGTGCAACCTCAGCGTGCAACCGCTAACTTCTCGCCTTCCTCCGCTTCCACTTTTCTTCCTGCAACGGACTCCTCATCCGATGTCCTTCCACTACCACTGCTTCCCTCACCGAACTTATCTGTAACGTCAGGGACATGATCCCTCACAACTAAATATGTCGGATAGACTGCCAATCCCAAAAGAATAGTATTTACCGCAAGCGGCACTCTACCTCCATACCAATTGCGAGTGTTGAGACCAAATGATACAGCTTGGGCGAAAGACTCCTGACCACGAAGAATACCGCAGAAACGTGCTATTGAATTTCCCAAATCAGCGAATGTACCCGGAAATGGTTAAAACAACGATAGAGGCAAACTTACAAAGCTGTGAGATGTTGTCCGTTTTCGTTGATACTAGATAGTACATCCAATTCTGCAAACTCTGCTGGGCAAAACTCCAGAATACAAGCACAAAGAAGCCTTCCGCGAATCCGGCATCAGTCCAGTCGTACGCGGGCTTGCTTTTGGTGTATTTTTCGTTGATAATCCAGCCGTAGGTCCAGGCCACGATGTGCCAGAAGAGTACCCACCATGCGCCGAAGATAATGCGCTTTTTAACAGGCCAATTTTTGTAGTCGAGAAGTGTGCCCATTAGTTGAGAGGCAAGGAGGGTCGCGAAGTTGCCAACGAAGCCGATAAGAGCTCTGGCACGAACACCAAAGTAATATGTTTGGAAGTTGCCCGCGTATTGGTTAAAGTATGCCGCCCAGAAGATGGGTAGGAGAAGCAAAATATCTTTCCGCTTCAAATCGTTGACAAGTGCCCTCATCTCCTTTGCGAACGAGGCTTCAGCCTTGATGACGACTTTACTTCCGTCACTGCGCTGAACCTGATGTGGTTCGGATAGCAAGAGTGCAATGGGCGCTGCGAGGCATTGGAGCGCGATGAAGACGAGATACGTCTCAAATCCTACTTTGCCTTTTTTCTTGAGGCTGGGAGAGTGATTGAGAGCTAGGACTATCAGGCCACCGAGGAGTGGGCCCCCAGTGCGAAACCAGAGCCAGATGTTCATGTATTTTCCACGTTTTGTTGGTTCAGGGTAGCCTAGGGCGACAGCACCTTCTGATGCCCAGAACAAACCCGCCCTAACGAAGGGTCAGTACAGGCACTCAGACAGGAGGTATCAAAGAGGTAATCGTCAAGCTTACGAGAGACCACAGGTAGTTGCACCAACGAGCACAAGCCATACATTGCCGTATCTGTTGTTGCAGTACAGACCAGCTGAGTAGATGGGATATCCAACAGCACCGAGGAAGAGGGTATAGCGGAGGCCGATACGATTGGCGAGTGGACCACCGAAGAGGCAGAGAAAGCCCATTAGACCGAATACCAACGCGTTCGCAGCATTGACGAGATAGGGTGACTGGGCCCCTCCAGCACCCAACGAGTTCTACGTCTGTCAGCAGGCTGGAAACAAAGAAAGACAGTAGCACTTCTTCATGCAGTATGCTTACCATGGCATTCCACAGTCCAGGGGCAATGAATCCGACTAAACCTATGACAAAAGCATTGAAGAGCGTGCTTCTGTACCAGCGACGAGGTTCTGGGACTTCTGAGTCGTCGTCACCGATGTCAATGACGGCTGTTTCCTTCTCGACAGCCATGTGAATCGAGTGACAGATCGTTGTATGAAGGCTATCTCAATCCAAGACAGAATGAATGATCGTTGTACTTAATATACTTTTCTTGCCGCGAAACTTCTTCTCTGCCATCATGATACATAGTTATGGCGAATATTCCCAACCAAAACCTCCAAGGCCTCCATCTTCACCCTCATACTTGAGATCTGCCCCACTAGGCGAGTTGTGGCTTGTTATTATGCGTTGTTTGTAGGGAGCCCACAAAGTTTTAGTCATGAAGAGGTTCATGATAGGTCGTTGAACGTGACCAAGGCCAACCTCATAACGGTCGACAATGGCGAATACTTGGCGGCGACTGTTCACAGCCAGCTAAATTGTGGTTGCAATAGCCGATGATGAAATCAGTAGCTCAAGTGGTTCGGAGAGAGATGAAGCAACTCAAGTCAAACAGGTGGAAATGCTTTGTGCGATGGCGCGATCAGAGCCTCCTCTTGCGTTCTCAAGTGCTTGTGAAAGACATCACCACCCACTATTCCACACTTCGCAAAATTCAAGATCAAGGCTCGCGAACATCACTTCGCTTCTTTCTCACCAAAAGCTCCTCCCGGATCGTACCAACATAAGCAATACCAGGGAATCCAGCAACAGCCATTCCCAAGCCTGCCGTACTCCAGACGGCAGGCTTAAACTTACCTCTGTCAAGTAATCTCAGGTTAGAGAAGTACCTCGCAATTCCATAAGTAATACCTCCAGAGCCTGTGCCGAGAAGTGCTCCTACAAGAACTTGTGTTGGATTGGGGAAGCCAGTATTCACCTGATCCACTAGACCCAATTGGGAAGCCAAGTGTTTGAGGTGAAACAACTCTCAAACACTGTAGCAAACCAAACTATAGTATATTCATCTATATAGAGGAGCTCATGATCAGTAGAATGAATATCAAGCATTCTGATTCAACGACTTGTTCTTGGTTTTGCTTGCGCTTTGATTCTGCGCGGCTTAGCTTTTCTGTGCTTTGGAGTGTTTCGCTTAGCTCGAGTTGGTTGAAGCGCTCAACTGCTATGCCGAGGGCTATAAAGCCGAGACCGGTGCGCATCCATGCGAGAAAGGTGCGTTCGCTTGCGAGATGCTGTTGGTGTGAATGGTGAGTTTCGTCGAGGAGGACAGGCAGGTAGAGGACTCACATCGCGCGCTGCTGAACCTGTGTTGTCACTAAGAGTAGACCGCGAAAGCGACTGACGAAAGACCTAATTATTGTGAATACCATTAGTGATGAGCTCGATGATGAAGAGAAGAACCTGGAAGGTATTGAAGTACAGATCCTGGGCTGGATCACGTGACGAGGAGAAGATGATTTTATTCAAGTACATCAAAAACATCACTCATCTTACCATCCAGTCTAGTCGTATGATGTCAACGTTGTAAGAGCAAGTATCATGTTAATGCTAGATAATATACATGACCAAGCTTACATTACTGTATAAGACAGCACAATACTTCCACGGCAGTTCTGCATGAGGACTTGAGTACCTTACCAGTAAGATACATGTAGTATGTATTCCGAAGAAAGTCCTTTCAGGCTTCGACATCATCTTCATCATTCTTCCCACACACGACACACACGACACTTACCAGTTACACTTCTTCGTCACAGAAGTTAAGTCCTCTCGCACAAATGGGACGAAAGACCTTGCCTGAATGACGACGCGGAACCGGCGGATGCAAGCAATATATCAACAAAGGCTTGGCATTGCTTTATCTTCTTGACACATCACTCTCCATATTCAACCTCACGTACAGCAAGCTAGCGAGACCCTCTCACCGCCTCGTGGACTCTGCCTCGCGGACTCTGCCTCGAGGACTCGGTTCAATGTCAGTAAAAGCTATGCATATGGTGCGGAAAAAGCAGTTTGCATGTGTCGCCAGCAGTAGAAGCACTTCTCGCGTTGTGTCACAAAGCAATGTATCACTTCGTCCCTATATCCAGAGTCGAAATGCCACTATCTCTGCACCGGACCATAATTATAACAGTACGTGAACCCTGTTCCTCTTTTGACCAAAATATTACATCAACCACTGCCCCTTGATGGGTAACATTCATTCTCACTAAGCTACAGAACGCGAACGCATCGTAATTCTCGGCTCAGGCTGGGCTTCATTCCCACTCGCCACAGCTCTCGACCCACGCAAATACCAAGTCATCTTAGTCTCCCCTCGCTCCTACTTCGTCTTCACGCCACTACTAGCAGAAGCAGCATGCGGCACGATCGAGCTCCGTACGACTGTTGAGCCCGTACGTGATCGACGCCGTACGCATATACAATATGTGCAAGCATGGGCGGACTCTGTCGATTTCCAGAACAAGAAGGTGAGAGTCGAAGAGGCTGTTGTTGATCCGAGACAAGGGCTTGGATTGACTGCCGGAAGCTCGAAAAGTGAAAATGATAAAGAGAGTGATGAAGGTGAACAGGCGCTGCAGAATCAGAGGAAGAAAGGCAAAATGTTTGACTTGAGTTACGATAAGTTGGTCATTGGCGTTGGTTGTTACTTGCAGACGTTTGGAACACCAGGAGTGAAGGAACATGCGTATTTCCTTAAGGATGTGGGTGATGCCAGGAAGATTCGAAGGAGATTGCTGGAGTGTTTCGAGATGGCTTCGTTGCCTACGGTTACTGAGAAAGTCAAAGACCAACTAATGACATTTGCCATTGTTGGGTATGCATATGCACAATTTATCATTGTTGTGGGAAATCAGGAGCTGACTACCAATTCTGCTTACCAGAGGAGGCCCAACTGGCGTCGAATTTGCCGCCGAGCTCCACGACATCGTCTTCCAAGACCTGCGCTTTCTCTTCCCAGAAATCTCCAAAAAAGTTCGCATCATCGTCTACGACGTAGCACCAAAAGTGCTCTCAATGTTCGATGCAAAGCTAGGTGAATACGCCATGGAAACTCTGCGTAGAGAGAACATCGAGGTACGTACGTCACGCAAGATCGAAGCGCTCGAATCCGGACTCCCAGGTATATCGGAGAATGATTCAAGCATGGCACACACACGCGGCTTGACGTTGAAAGTCAAAGATGAAGCTGATCTAGGCATCGGGATGTGCGTATGGTCGACTGGATTGGCACAGAACCCGTTTGTTGAGAAGAGCTTGGGAGGGACTCACACCTTGCCGACAGCAGATATATATGGACAATTGTCTGATATATCAGATGGCGCAAGTTGGAGGATCATGCAGGACGGTAAAACAGGAAGTGTTATGACTGACCATCAACTCCGTGTGATGCTTGAACCAGTTGAACAAACTACAACTACAACACCCGAAACAGATGACAGCAACAGCAAAAATTACACCGTCCTCAACAACGTCTTCGCAATCGGCGACTGCGCAATGATGCACGATACAATGTATCCGGCCACCGCGCAAGTAGCATCGCAAAAAGGCTACTGGCTGGCCAAACATCTCAACAAGAACGATCTAGAGTCCTCGCGATTCGAATTCAAGAATCTCGGCACAATGGCCTATTTAGGCGGCGCAAACGCAATCATGCAGAGTGGTTCAAAGAGTCTGGGCAACGTCAGTGGCAGAATGGCGTGGGTGATTTGGAAGGGCGCCTACTTGACCAAGACGTTGAGTTGGAGGAATAGAATATTGTTGCCAATCTATTGGTGAGTCCTGTGGAAGTCACGCAGAAAGTTGCCATTAGAGCTAACTGGCATTTTTGCACTATAGGCTTACGAATTGGCTCTTTGGGAGAGATATCTCGAGATTTTGATTGATGCATGTATCATTGGCATCAGGGCAGGGACACAAGATGAATTCCTGCATCATTTAGACTTTGAGGAGGTGATAGTATGGCTGGGAAGCTATATGTAAGCAGGACGAAATGGTAGGTCGCGACGGCGTTCACACTACCATGATAATAGGAATATAGCATATAGATTCAAGGAAAGCGCGTGACGAGCACATTGTTCACCACCACCGCACCATACCGCGAAAGCCGAGCGAAAAGCTATACGAAAGACGAGGTCCCTATTATCGCAGAGAAAGCGAGTTATCTATCACCGCAGCCACTTTGAGATATCTTACAAAATAACACTCTTTCAGCACCTCAACAATCGCTCAGCAATCCCCTCGCCCTATCTTTTCTCCTATTTCAATTTCGCACCAGACCTTCATAATCTCATCGCCTAATCCTCTAGGGAACTCAAATAAAAACTGCTCTCTTTTACGCTCGGCAAGCTACAGACAGGCCTCCTCGACCTAAACTGTACGGATACTCATTTGTTCGCACATTTCACAAAAATCATAACACTTTCGGGGAACTTGAATAAGGACTTTAGACTAACGAGCTCTTTTTCACGCTCGGTAAGCTGCAGAGCGTGTTGATGATAACCTCGAATAACGGAATACTCGCTATCAGCAAGGGCTGTGCGAGGTGTGCTGGAGGAAGATGCAAAGGTCATTGTAAATCGATTTCTCAATCTGGTCTAAATCGAGATTACCAATACGCTGGCAGGGTGGAAAGCACGGATGAGGGGAGTACTGGAGTTTCTCTAGTTAATAAAATCAGCTAGATTGGAATACAGGTCCCATGTAACATGATAAGGGATATTACGTTACTTGGTAGAAAAGAAAAAGTGTAAAAGATGGTGTGACGATTGCTCCTGACCTCCTCTTCTCCTTCTCTTCTCCTCCTCTCCTCCTCCTCCTCATACATAACATAAGCAAGCAAGCAAGCAAAGTGTCCTTCCCTGTCCACCCTCGAGAAAGAGAGGCAAGAACGCACATGAAACAAAACACGTGTGGCGTGGAAAGAGCGGTTCAGATCCTGATTGTACAAACACTATGGCATAATTCCAGAGAAGAACTCGAGAACATAACAACACAAGAGAAGAGAAAAATGGCAAGTACAAAAAATTGATGCAATAACAATAACACAACAAGCTTTAAAAGACAAGTTACCCTCGTGGAGCACAGTGAACTCCATCCAACACAGACCATCTCCAGCCTTCCTTCGCCAGGCCGAATTACCAGATCCACACAATTTTTGACCCAAAAAAACGAACGCCTTGCATTCGTCTTAGTCTTCCTTGCATTTGAAATCAATCGCAAGTCAATAACATTCTCTTTCATTCGCTCTTCCCAGCACATTCGTAATATCCAAAAACTCCCAAGTCCCTGAACACATATAACAATAAACGCCTAATGCATCCAGTCACAACCTACAACACCACATCTCTCCTTCTTCTCCCTTTAATTCGTTTATCTCTTCAAGACAGCCTCGTACAGACTAGCACTCGCACCAACACACGCATTAACAAGCATGCCCCAAGTCCCAAACGGCATCGACGACTGCACAACCGCCACAGTTCGCTCACTGATGAGTCCCCAAAACCTGACTCCCGCCGGCTGATACACCAACCATACAATCAACATCTTGGCCACACTAAACACAAACGGATCGATGTCGTAGTGATTCGCAGCAGCATGTCCTCTTCTAGTCTTTGTCGCAGCAGCCATTGTGAAGTTGAAGAACCAGCCGAACAACGCAGGCAGGAGAAGATTGGTAAACGACCAAAATAGACTCGGTGCCCAATACCCCGAAGTCAGCAAGACGAAGAAGTCTGGGAAGCGGATGGCTGTTGGATTGGATGTAAAGGGCGATAGGGCGGGAAGGTTGAAGGCGAAACGCCAGGGCATAGTGACGGTTTGTAAGTTGTATGCTTCGAGGAAGAGACTGAGTGTTTGGACTGCAAGGACGGTGGAGAGGCCTGTACGGGCGGTGTTGAGGTGTTCGTTGATGTGCGTGTCGTACCAGATGTGTTGAGCTTGGTCGGCGATGATGCTGGTGCGGCGCTCGACTAGGTTTGCAATGTCTGCTGGGGATGCGGGAAGGTGCTCTAACGAAGGAAACTTTTCGAAAGCGGCGTCCATTGTTTGTTGGGCTGCTTTTTTCATGGCTTTTGGTGTTTTGCGGAGCAGGTCTGTTATGGGTTCGGGTGATGTTTCTAGGCTGTAGGAAAGAGTACTGTTTAGTATAATCATCGACTGCGCATTCGACAAAACATACCCTACTGATGAAGCGGCGCGTCTTCCACGCGATCGGACGCCTTTTGCAGGACTTTCTTTGTATGAAGATGTAGCCGTTTCGGATTCTTTCTTGATTGGTGATGGTACGCGATTCCAGTAGTCTCTGGTAGTTTGTTTAGCGAATGTCAATGGGAGAAGCGCCTTGGTAATATTGTTTACTGCAGTTCGGGGACGTTGCTCAATTGTGAAGCGTTCGCATGGAGGTGCTGTTCAAGCGCTCCAATCAGGTCGTCCTTGCGCATGTCCGTTGCGGCGCTATAATACTCGCATTAGTGTACTAAAGTGTCCATGTTTATAGCATCAAACTCACCCTTCCATGCCGGCGACATCAGCCAACTCGACAAGGTCGGCCTTGCGCTGTCTATGAAGCCAGCTGGCCATGATGTATTGCGCGTGTGCGTCTTGGTCGCGAGAAGAAGGCGATTCGGATGGTGCTATTGTTGAATGTATGTGATGATGTTGTTGACGCGTGAGTTGATGATGGCGTATGTGTGTATGGAGGATGGAGGGAGGGGAGGGGAGAGTAAACAATGAATACAGTATCGCTATACAGGCTTCCTTGTTTGGGAAGGTCAGTATCTAGAGCAAGATTATTAATATTCTCTGACATGTGCTTCCTGTGCCTGATGATCTCACTATCAAATTTATGAAACACCACCACCACAATACTGAAACAACCGAAACAACTATAATCCTTCTTTGAAACAGCTGAAACAACTGTAAAACTTCTTTGAAACACCATCAACAACAGTCAGAACACTACTACCACCGCTCTCTTCACCCACCATCAATACTTCTGCTTTCACTCCCACCAACAGCATTGAATGGTGTTTGCTCGCGTGGCCGAGTTCTTCTCTGGGAGTCCAGCATCACCTACACCATCTCCCTCTGCTTCTTCTACCACACCCTCCTCTCCATTCCCAACATTATCATCACAGCAAACCCCTCAACATGATCCCACGAATACCACATCCCAATCCCACCCACCACCACCACGACTAGGCTACCTCGACATCGACACCACCACAGAAGAAGAACTAGAAGAACCCAGACCACAATACCAACATGTACAAACATTCCCTTCGTCCACCTGATCTCTCCCGCGGCTAACAAACTACTAGGCAATGCTAGCAGGCGGCCTCGGCGGTCTCTGCGGCGACATGCTAATGCACTCCCTCGACAC
>Ga0115846_101002_pt1 | contig 13475 bp, 11 predicted proteins | sample InSIn5gowninarea_2_FD_83860 | JGI IMG/M metagenome (GOLD analysis project Ga0115846, IMG submission 83860)
ATATTAATTTTGCAAAACCTGCACAGTCCAGAGAGCGTGTATTTTCGTGTTTGGAAGCTAGTTTTGGGAGATTTACTTACCCAAATAAGCTCAAATTTCAGGTGGAGATTCTTGAGCCAAATGGGTACCTGAATATGGTTTTTGTTTGTTAAAATTCTTGTTGTAACTCATCTAAATTTGACTCCAAGTTTTTGTATAAAAGGGAGCAAATTGAACATGAAGAAAAAGGAGAGATTGTTTGGAGAGTTTGGTTCAGTGTTGAAGGTGTATTTCAGAACTGAAGGTTGTATGTATGTGTGAGGAGAGTTTGAAGGATTTGGAGGTCCTTTTTGTACTTGAATTCCATCCCCACTAAGAGAAAAAGAGCTAAGAAAGCTGGAGTAGCCCACATTGGGTGAACCAGGGTAAATTGCTTGTCTTTTGTGTGCTTGGAGTTCTTATTTCTTCTCAGGTTTTTTACATACTTGCTCTCATAATCTTCTTTGCAAGCACTTAAGTTAATTGAGTGTGTAAATGATCATAAGCTTTGAAGTTATGTGATATTAATTGTTAAAGTTTATGGAACATGATAGGTATCAGAGCATATAAGATTGTATTGGGATTAACCATTACTTTGTGAGGTTTTGTTGTTGGGTGTTTGGAAATTGTTTTGCATGAATACTAGGTTGCAAAGCAAGAAAGGAGGAGAGGAACTTGTGGAAGAAGATCCCGAAATTGGATCAAGAAGTTGGCTAAGAAAGCAAAGAGAGATTGCCATGGCTAATGAAGGAGGATCTAATGTGGAGAAGCAACTTGCTGATCTTACCACTATGTTTCATAAGATGACACTCCAATTCCAAAGCTTCCAAGAGCAACAAAGTAAGAAAAGTGAAGGTGAAACTAGTGAAGGTAAAAGAATGAATGTTGAAAATACAAATAGTATTTTTCAAAGCACTCCTTTGAAACTTGAAGTTAAGTTTGATTTGCCTACTTTTGATGGAGAAGTAAATGCTGAGAAATTAGATAATTGGCTTAAGCAACTTGAAGTGTATTGTAGAGTACAAAAGATTGTAAGAGATGAGGATAAAATCCAACTAGCTACACTAAAAATGAGTGGAAATGCACTTATTTGGTGGGAATGTTGTATGCAAAATAATGAGAATGAATCTCTTAATGTGTGTTTTGCTTCTTGGTCTCATTTTATCCAATTGCTTAGAGATCAATTTTATCCACTTGGGTATCGTCAAAAAGTGGTAATGGATTGGCAAAATCTTCGTCAAAATAAAGGGCAAAGTGTACAAGAGTATACAACCGAGTTTCGCAAAAAGGCTACGATGTTAGGTATTTCTCTTAATTCCCAAGAAACTCTTTTAAAGTACATTGGTGGTTTGAATAATTATTTGAAGCATACTTTGTTAATGTTTGATCCAACTGATTTGGATAAAGTTTGTGTACAAGCCACACACTTAGAAGAAAGAGGCAAATTTTTGAAAGAAAGTAAAAAGAAAAATGCTTCTAATTCTAATTCTGAAAAGAATAAGGGAAAAGAGAAAAAGAAAACCACATCTACAGCACAAAAAGAAAAGTCTAAAGATGTTTGCAATCATTGTAAAAAAGAAGGTCACTTAGAGGTGAAATGTTGGAAATTACATCCTGAATTACGCCCTAAACCTAAAGGACAAAAGAAACAAGCAAACACTATGGCTAAAGAAATTGATGGTGGGTCTGAAGTAGATGAGAAAATGGCATGCATGGATTTACATAGTTCTAATAATGAAGATGAGGAAAAGAAGAAAATTGAGCTTTTTCATATTAAGGTACAAGTTAAACAAACTAGGATTGATACTTTGTTTGATTCTGGTTCACAAGCTAACTTGATTGCTGAAGAATATGTGAAAACACTTGCACTCACTACCATTCCCCATCCACACCCATATCCATTGGGATGGGTACATAAAAATTCCAAGTTAGAAATCACAAAACAATGCAAAGTGAAATTTGGAATTAATAGGGATTATATTGATGAAGTTTTACTTGATGTTGTTCCTTTGGATATTTGTGGGATTGTGCTAGGAAGTCCTTATCTATGGGATAGAGATGCACTCTTTTATAGAAAGGAAAATAAATATCGACTCATAAAGGATGGAATTGAATATATTGTTAACTCTCATCAAAGCACAAAAAGGAATATATCTTTGATTACTGCAGGACAAGCAAAGAGGCTAATTAATGCAGGTCAAATGTTTGCATTGGCAATGGTGAGATCTCAAAATGAAGTGGAAATTGTTAAGGCACTTGATGAATGCATCCCTCAACACAAATATGAAGTTAAAAAGGTAATTTCTGAGTTTGAGGATTTATTTCAAATTCCTAATGAACTTCCACCTAAAAGGGATATACAACATGAGATTCAATTGCTTCCTGATGTTGCACTTCCTAATATTGGTTTATATAGACATTCTTTTATGGAAAATGAAGAAATTAAAAGACAAGTAAAGGAATTGCTTGAACAAGGTGTCATAAGACCTAGCACATCACCATGTGGTTCTCCTATTGTGATAATTCCAAAGAAAGATGGTACTTGGCGTATGTGTGTAGATTATAGAGCATTAAACAAAATCACGGTTAAGAATCGATATCCTTTGCCAAGAATTGATGATTTAATGGATCAATTGCATAAAGCTAAATATTTCACTAAACTTGATTTAAGAAGTGGCTATCATCAAGTTAGAGTTAAAGAAGAAGATGTTTGGAAAACAGCTTTTAAAACTAGGCAAGGATTATTTGAATGGTTGGTTTTACCGTTTGGTTTATGTAATGCTCCTGCTACTTTTATGAGAGTGATGAATGAGGTCTTAAGATCTTACATTGATGAATTTGTTATTGTGTATCTTGATGATATTCTTATTTATAGTGATGATTGGGAAAGTCATAAGATGCATATTCGAAAAGTTTTTGAAGTGTTAAGGAAAGCAAAACTCTATTTGAAGATGTCTAAGTGTGAATTTGTCAGGAAAAGTTTAATCTATCTTGGCCACATTGTAGGTGAAGGTCAATTGAAAATAGATCCTGCAAAAGTTGAGGCTGTAATGAATTGGCCTCCTCCCACTAATGTGACTGAAACTAGGAGTTTTCTTGGAGCTGTGCAATATTTACGAAAGTTTATTGCTAACTTTTCTTTCATGGCTTCTCCACTTCATGCACTTACAGGAAAGAGTCATGGATTTCAGTGGGGAGGAAAAGAGCAACATGCATTTGATTTGCTTAAGAAGAAAATTAGTAATGCTCCAGTACTTGCTTTACCTAATCTTCAGAAATGTTTTGAAATTGAAACTGATGCAAGTGACTATGCTATGGGTGCAGTTTTGTTGCAGGATAGACATCCAGTATGTTATCATTCAGAGATGTTCAATAATGCGGTAAGAAACTATCCCACTTATGATAAGGAGTTGTTTGCATTAGTTCAAAGTGTTAAGAAATGGAAACATTATTTGGTTGGTAAAGAGACAATAATACACACAGATCATCAACCCTTACAATATTTGCAATCACAATCTAAGTTGCAACAATCTAGGCATTTCCGATGGATGGGATTTTTGCAACAATTTCATTTGGTGATTAGATATAAAAAGGGTACACAAAATAAGATTGCTGATATGTTGTCTAGACCACCAATAGTGGCTACTGTTGTGATTCTGCAAAATAGTTCTTTGATGCATGAGGGTTATAAAGAACAATATGAAGTTGATCCTGATTTCCAAAACATATATGGTAAATTGATTCTTGGTAATGAAGTTGGAAATAATGACTTTCATGTAAATGATGGATTGCTATTTCATTTGGGCAAACTTTGTATACCTATTGGTGAGAGAAATGATTTAATTAGGGAAGCTCACACTTCTCGAATTTCAGGACATTTTGGTGTTGGTAAGACTCTTGCTAATCTGCAAAGGTATTGTTATTAGCCTAAAATGCAAGAACATATATCCAGGTATATCAGAGGTTGTATGTTATGCAGTGTTAGTAAACCCAGTAACAGAAAATTGGGACTTTATATGCCATTGTTTGTTCCTACAAGACCATGGGAGAGTATTTCTATGGATTTTGTTGGTGGTTTACCTGTTTCTAAGAAAGGAAATGATTATTTGTATGTGGTTGTGGATAGATTTAGCAAAATGTGCATATTGATTCCATGTAAAAAGACTATAACAGGTCAAGGAGCTGCTGACCTTTTCTTTAATCATGTGTGGATACATTTTGGTCTTCCTACTTCTATCATTTCTGACAGGGATTCCAAGTTTCTTGGAAAATTTTGGACTTCTTTGTGGGAAAGGATGGACACTAGATTGAAGAGGAGTACGGCATTCCATCCGCAAACAGATGGTCAAACAGAGGTGGTAAACAGGACAGTGGTACATCTATTACGAGGGTATTGTGGTAAGCATTCTAAGACTTGGGATGATCATTTGAGCTATATACAACATGCATATAATCGAGCTTTACATTCTTCTACTAATAAATCACCTTTTGAGACTTGTTTTGGTTATTTGCCAAAGTCACCTTTTGATTTGGCTTTTGCTTCAACAAGTGATGAAGATTTAGTTCTTCATAATGAGGAGGAACGAGCTAAGAATTTCATTGAGAGAATCAGGTTGATTCATCAGAAGGTGAAAGAACAGTTGGAGAAGAGTCAAGCCAAATACAAGGAGAGACATGATCGTCATCGTGTGGATCACAAATTTCAGGTTGGGGATCAAGTTTGGTTACACCTTAGCAAAGAAAGACAGCATGGTAAGGGAAAAAAATTGAAACCGTTGAGGTATGGTCCATTTAAGATCATTGATCAAGTTGGGGATAATGATTTTCGGTTAGATCTACCTCCTTATATGCAGATTTATTCAGTTGTTAATGTGGAAAATTTAAAGTTGTATGAACCAGCCTTGGTTGCAGAAGATACAGGTGTGATATTGCCATCCGTGGAGGATTTAGCCCCTGAACACATGAATGTGTTAGCTGAAGATGCAGTGTTGGAAAAGAAGAAGAGGTCATCTCGCAGTGGTGAACATGAGGTGTGGCGAATTGGTTTGAAGGGACAACATCCGCACAAGGCCAAATGGTATGCATTTGATCGAGTGAGGGAGCTCTACCCTCACTTAATTCCACCATCTTAAGCGCTTTTGGGGCAAAAGCTCTCTCTCAGTGGGGAGGAATGATCCGAAATTTGGATCCTTTCAGCATTTTTTAATCTTCATTTCAGTGAGTTCACAGTGTTCACAGTGTTGTCAGCTTTCCAACGCTTCTTTCGGATCTCGATTTCGACTCCGTATGAAGAAGTTATGGGCATTTGTTTGATTGTGTTATTTTGTAAAAAAAATATATTAAAAAAAAGGATAAAAATCAAATTAAAGGTTTGAAGTGAGCGGCTAGCTGGACCCGCCTGTTGACCGCCATGTCAGATCGCCTGTTGACCGCCATGTCAGACCGCCTGTTGACCGCCTGTCAGACCGCCAGGTCATCGTGGAGTGTGGGAGTGTGGTGGAGCCGCGGAGTGTTGGGGCCAGCCGCTAGCCGACAAAATCAAGCCATGGTGGAAGCCGTGGAGTGTTGGTGAGTAAGCCGCCAGCCTTCCAAGCCGCTAGCCGACAAAACTTTCCAAGCCGCCAGCCGCTAGTCGCCAACCAAGCCGTCTAAGTTTTCTAGCTGTCGATCAAAGCTTGTTGACCGCCTCTAACAGCCTGCCACATGTCGCCTCCATAATGCATCCACCTGATTTGATAAGTTGGTGCATTATTTGTTTTTTTCTAAGGTTTGGAGTTAAATCCTATTGGTCCAGCCCCTATATTTTGGCTGTATATTATTTTGCAAAACCTGCACAGTCCAGAGAGCGTGTATTTTCGTGTTTGGAAGCTAGTTTTGGGAGATTTACTTACCCAAATAAGCTCAAATTTTAGGTGGAGATTCTTGAGCCAAATGGGTACCTGAATATGGTTTTTGTTTGTTAAAATTCTTGTTGTAACTCATCTAAATTTGACTCCAAGTTTTTGTATAAAAGGGAGCAAATTGAACATGAAGAAAAAGGAGAGATTGTTTGGAGAGTTTGGTTCAGTGTTGAAGGTGTATTTCAGAACTGAAGGTTGTATGTATGTGTGAGGAGAGTTTGAAGGATTTGGAGGTCCTTTTTGTACTTGAATTCCATCCCCACTAAGAGAAAAAGAGCTAAGAAAGCTGGAGTAGCCCACATTGGGTGAACCAGGGTAAATTGCTTATCTTTTGTGTGCTTGGAGTTCTTATTTCTTCTCAGGTTTTTTTACATACTTGCTCTCATAATCTTCTTTGCAATCACTTAAGTTAATTGAGTGTGTAAATGATCATAAGCTTCTCACTTAGTATTGGGTTGATTACCTAGAGTTCAAAGAAGTAATATACAGTTTCTTTATCTTTTACTTAGGCTAAATATATAGCATTGACCTCATCTGGTGCACAAGCCTTATGGATTAGAAAGGTTCTTGGTGAAATTAGTGAGAAGCATGAACAACCTACTACACTTTTTTATGACAACCAAAGTGCCATTAAATTCACACAAAATCCAATCCACCATGCATGTTCCAAACACTTTGACATCAAGTATCATTTTATTAGATACATGATGGAGAAGAATCTATTCAAACTGAAGTATTGCAACACTAAGGATCAAATTATTGATATATTCACAAAATAAGTTGTTAGATCTTAGTTTCTGATGTTGAGAGACTTAATTATCAACCCTCTAACCATCAAGGGGGAGTATGTTGCAAGTACACTTCATCAAACTTCATAATTCAATCTCAAAATTCCAAATTTTAACCTTTTTGATGAAATGTAACCCATAGGGCATTTCCTAAAAAAATGCCATTGCATTTCAAAAAATGCAACCACATTTTGTAAATGCATTGACCCAGCACATTTTCCCTAAAACATGATCATGTTTTAGTATAGCAGTTCAAAATAGTTAAGGGTGAACTATCAAGTCATTTTTATCCCTTTTTAGTTGGATTTTTGCTCATTTTTCATTATGTTTCTTTCAATTAAGCTTTGGGATGTATAAATAAATAATCTGGACTTATTATTCATTTGGGTTATGGTGTAGATTGATGTAACTTAGAGATTGCACCCAAACTTGTAATGCAAATTGTTTGAAGAAATATCATAGTAAATGTTTCCTCAATAAACCTATATATTTATCCCAATTTCATTTTGTATCATGCATTAGTGAATGTATGGTGAATATTAATATCTTTTTCTTTATATTTTATGGTTATAAACTTCAAAAATATCAAACTCCCATTTCATGGGATAATCCAAAAGATTGCATGGTTATTATACCTAGCTTAGTTAAGGAAATAGAAGAGCAACTCAAGTTGATTCAGTAGAGGCTTAAGGAAGCAACCAATAGACAAAATAGATATGCAGATTTTAAAAGAACTCTATGAAAGTTTTCAATGAGAGAAAAGTACTTCTAAGAGTGATACCAAAGAAAAGTTTGATCAAGAATTCTAAGCTTGATCCCCATTTTGTAAGGTATTTTGAGATAATAAGGAATATTAGTCATGTTGCATATAAGTTGGCCTTGCCATATAACTTATCAAAGGTGCATAATGTTTCTTGTATTTCTTGACTAAATAAATACATTGTTTATCCTTATCATATGTGGAACTTGGAAAATTTGCATATGGTTGATACATTAGCAATTGAAGTATTTCCAATAAGAATTTTAAGCCATCATATCAAAGTTTTGAGGAATAAGGAGATATATCAATGCAAAGTTCAATAGGATCAATATTCTGAAAGTGCTACTATATGGGAAGATACAACTTTAATGTGAAAATATTTTCCTAATATTTTTTAATGATCCATGTGTCGAGAAATCCATTTTGCTTTGTAAGAAATGTTTAAAATACTATGATGATGTTACTCTCAATGGGGAGAGTGTTACTGATCCATAATCATCGAATGCTTATATCATACTTGAATCCTCACTTACAGATTTGAATGAAAATAGTTAACCATTATGAGATCATACAAATTGTATATAAATTTGAAAATTGCATAATATGAATCATAAACTAGCAATCTTAAACACACAACATGATCAACACAATGATTTTACCCTGGTTCACCCAATGTGGGCTAATCAAACATGGAATTGGAGCCTTCTCTTCTCATTTTCTATGGACATTACAATATTACATGCATATAGAAATACCATAAACACAATGGCAATACAATCTCGTACAACAAGAAGAAACAATCTCAGAACTACAACAATTCTAGAATGACTCTTGGTCTTCCTTCAAACTATTACAATTCCAAAATCCCAAAACTCTACAATCCTCATTCATTGAGAATCAAGAACAAGATACACCATTAAATAAGTCTATAGTACACTCTAAAACATTGGTCAAAGAACTTGAACCACTCAATCTCCTGAAATATCATTATCTCTTCAAATGTCGTTGCTAACTCATCAAGATGCACATCGTTAATGGCATAAAATTATCAATTTGCATGCTATTGGAAGCCTAAAACTAAATGCTAAAAAACTCTAGATTTTGATCTTTTGTCTATCTCCAATCACATATACCTCTAGATTAAGTATTGCTCCTAAAAATACAACCTAACACATGATCCAATTCATATCACACCTCCCCAATGAAGAAGCATTTGGTCCCACAAATACATAGATGAGGATACAAATCCCAAACTCTAGACCTATCCATCCACTTGGCTTTATTAGGCTTTTTTCCTTTCAATCCAACCAACCATAGCTCTATCTCACATCTTCTTATAGCATGAACCTTCTTTTGTAATATGGAATCCTCCTTGAGTTCATCCATAGTGTTAGGAGCTAATTCATCAATAGATGGCAAAATATGATCTGAATCTAATTCATCTTTAGTTAATATATATGGCTCATTCAATTTCAAATGCTCAACATTCACAACTAAATATATGTTCATATATTTTGGTAGATTCAATCTAAAAGCATTCTCACTTACTTGCTCCAAAATATCAAATGGTCCATACTTTATAGGTTTCAACTTCTTAGTTGGTCCTTGCAAACTCTCCTTACTAAGATGCAACCAAACATAGTCTCCCACATGAAACTTATGGTCAACTCTATATTTTTCATGTCTCATCATGTAATTGGCTTGGCTTGTCTCAATTTGCTCTTGGAATTTCAAATGAATTTTTCTAATCTTTTCAACAAATTTTTCAGCTTACTTTTCCTCTTTCTCAAGTGAATCTTCTTCATCCCTTTGCTACCCAAACACACAATCAAAAGGTGAAGGTGGTAAATAACCAAAACAAGTATCAAAAGTACTCTTATTAATGGAAGAATGAATTGCCCTATTGTATGAATGTTGGATATATTCAAGATGTTCATCCCAAGACTTAGGATGTTTTCCACAATAACCCCTCAAGAGTTGAACTACTTTCCTATTCACTACCTTGATTTTTCCATCCATTTGAGGATTAAAGGAATTACTCCTCTTCAACCTTGTATCCATATTTTCCCACAAACATGTCCAAAGCTTACCCAAAAATCTACTTTCTCTATCTGAAACAATGGAATTAGGCAATCCAAAATGAACCCAAACATGAGAAAAGAATAAATTTGCAGCATGTTTTCCTATTATAGTCTTTTTACATGGAATCAAAATACATATCTTACTAAATCTATCCACATCAAAAAATAAATAGTCATGACCCTTCTTAGTCATAGGCAATCCTACCAAAAACTCCATTGAGATACACTCCCATGGATGTGAAGGTACTGGAAGTGGCTGATATAAACCTAATTTCATGTTACTTGGCTTGTTAGTGCAACACAAATAACACCCCCTTATGTACTTGGCAACTTGATCTTGCATCTTTGGCCAATATACATACCTTTGCAAATTGTACAATGTCTTTCAACCCCAAAATGTCCTACAATCTTTGAAGTATGTGCTTCTCTAATCAGTCCAATTCTTTCACCTATAGGTACACATAATGCATTAAAATAATAAAGAAGTTCATTTTGTAAATGAAATTCATCCAAACCCTCATACATGGACCTAGATGAAGGCAAATGCTCTTACACCTCTTTGAATTTTGGATCCTACACATATGCCTCTAAAAATGACTCAAATAGAAAAGGAAGAAATTTCAACATTGAGAGAGAACTCACTGGACTCTGTTTGCACATCGTTAACAGCCCACAATTAGTACTGCAAATTATTGATGGTGTGGAATTTGTAGTTACAAGTGGTCTAGAAAGTTTGTCAGCAACTTTATTTTGTGTTCCTTTCTTATACTGGATCACTATATGAAATTGTTGCACAAAACTCATCCATCTATAGTGTCTAGTTTGTTGCAATTTTGATTGAGTTTGTAAATACTTTAGTGTTTGATTATTAGTATGAATGATTGTTTATTTCCCCATTAAGTAATATTTCCACTTTTTAATAGCTTGAACCAATGCATACATTTCCTTATCATAAGTAGGATAATTAAAAATAGCCCCACAAAACATTTTATAATGATAGCAAATTACTTTACCTTCTTGTAACAAAATGGCTCCCATGACATAGTCACTTGCATTAGTATCCACTTCAAATGACTTCTACAAATTAGGAAGTGCTAGCATATGTGCACTAATAATCTTTTGCTTCAAGGTGTCAAAAGATGTTTGTTGTTGTTTCTCCCATTGGAAAACTTGCCTCTTGTCAGTTGTACATCATATAAAGGTGAAGCAGTATGAGAAAAATCAATAATAGATTTTCTCAAATATGGGAAAGCACCTAAGAAACCCCTTACTTCAGTTACATTAGTTGGCTTTGGCCAATCTACTATAGCACTTACTTTACTAGGATCTATCTTAAGTTTTCCATGACCAATAACATTGCCCAAATACACCAAAGACTCTTTTCAAAACTCACGTTATGAATGTTTCAATAACAACTTCTCCTATGCAAAGTTTGAAACACTTTTCTAAGATGTACAACATGTTCTTCCCAAGTATAACTATAAACAAGAATATCATCCAAGTATACAACAACAAAAGAATCAATAAATGGATGAAGTACATCATTCATTACCCTCATGAAAGCTGTTGGTGCATTGCACAAACCAAATGGAAAAATAATCCACTCAAATAGGCCTTGTCTTGTCTTGAAAGAAATCTTCCAAATGTCCTCTTCTTTGATTCTAACTTGGTGATATCCACTCCTCAAGTTTAGTTTTGTGAAGATTCTTTCCCCTTGAAACTAATCCAAAATATCATCTATCTAATGCAAAGAATAATGATTTTTGATGGTGATTTTGTTTAGTGCTATATATTCAATGCACATTCTCCAAGTTTTATCCTTCTTAGGAACCAAAATAATAGGTGATCCACATGGAGATGTACTTGGTCTAATCACACCTTGATCAACCAGCTTTTGAATCTACCTCCTTATCTCCCCTTGCTCCAAAATTGATTTTTGATGCAAAGCTATGTTGGGAAATGAAGCATCAGGTAACTACTAAATATCATGTTGTATATCCCTCATAGGAGGTAATCCCTATGGCTCTGTAAATAAGTCAATAAACTCCCAAACCAAATTTTGCATCTATTCCTCTCTTTTGTATGTCATTGGCAACCTGAAATCAGTATTACACATCTTTAATAGCATGAGATTCACCTCACCTAAGGCTCCTATTTTCACCATGATCATAACAAACTTTTTAGAAGAATTTAACATACGTTTTACTTGATTAGTAGTGACCAAAGGTATCTTTTTCCTACTTTTATGTGCACTAGCTAGAAACATCTTTCCATCTTTCACCAATCATAATTTGTTTAATCTTCTATAATAAATTCCATCTTTGTCCCACATATAAGGGTTACCAAGAATAACACCACAAATGTCTAAAGGAACAACATCAACCACAACTTCATCAATGTACTTTGCACAAATGAAAAATTTCAACTTACATTATTTAGTGACTTACAAACTAGCATTGCAATGTACCCAACCCAAAGGATATGGATTTGGATGGTTGAATATTTTCAATCCCAAATTACTTACTATAGTCTTTGAAATTAAATTTTCTTGAGAACTAAGATCAACAATGCAATCTACTTTGGTTTTCTTGATTTGGATTTTGAGGTGGAACAATTGAATCCTTTGTTCTTCAATGTCTGAGGTTCTTCAACCTTTTGAATGGTTGAACAATTTATTTTCTCATCAACATATGAACTTCCCTCAATATCATCACATCTAAGAACCATACCATTAGTTTTCTCCTTATTCTTATGTTTATATGAACGTAATTTCGGATGTAATTTCTAACATTTATCATCAACATAACCATCTTTATCACAATGACTACAATGTCTACCATCACCTTCTTTCTTTGAAATATTAGTGGTCTTAGTTTCTTACTTACCTTTGCCTTTATCTTGAGATTTACCTTTCTCTTGCCCTCCCCTTGAATTAGAAGCCTTTTTGGATTAATCATATTATCTCCTTGCTTTACCATCCTCCTCTAAGTATTATGCTTGAACAAACACTTAATCAAGATTAGTAGGATTAAACAACATGATAGTCTTTTGCAAATGACTATGTAAACCTCTAATGTACTTCATTAAAGTTCAAGGATATTTTAGTGAAACACCAAGCAAAGTATCTTATTTCCTAAATTCCATAGTATATTCTTGAACATTTTTCCCTCATTGTTTTCTAAAGAATTGCCATTTCATCAATTATTTATTATGATATCCCAATGGATAGAATTGATCTCTTAATAACTCCTTAAATTCATTTCAAGAAGATATTTCTGATAAATATTCATGATTAAGAGTTTCTACATAGCTTTCCTACCAAACTAAAGCATGTCTACTCATATTTAATCTAGAAAAAGAGATTTTATCAACATCATTTACAACACCATGAATTTGGAAATAAACCTCCAATTGTTTCAGCCAATTTTTCACCTTTTCTGCATCAACCTCTCCTTCAAAAGTAAGAATTTCCACTTTGGCCTCCACCTTGAATGGAACTCTATTTGATGAAGATGATGAATCAAGTCTTCTAACTACATCATGATATCTCTTATTGACATTTGCATTTGCTCCAATAGCCAACAACTCAGCCAAATGAGCCAAATGATTCTCCATTTTTGAAAACCTCCTTTCAAAATCAGCATTCATCATGGTACAAATAGTAGATTATTGCTCCTTTGCATTATCCATTGCAATTGGTCTACCCTTCCAACCAATCTCAAGATCCTTTGGAATTCATTTTCATCTTCGATATCTCCTCCCAAACATCAAAAAACACATCGCTGGTGGCCTGAAATACCCAAGCTTTTGGCCCCAAATTTGATGCACACAAGCTCTGGTACCACGTGATCTATAATCATTAGATGCATAGCATACTCAAATCCTCACTTATAGATTCAAATAAAAATACATTCACCATTATGAGATC
>Ga0115846_101005_pt1 | contig 13454 bp, 8 predicted proteins | sample InSIn5gowninarea_2_FD_83860 | JGI IMG/M metagenome (GOLD analysis project Ga0115846, IMG submission 83860)
GACAGACACTTGTCTTGTTAAACGACCTCCCTCCGCTTCTCATGTCATAGTGACACCATAAGCTTATTAGAATTTATCGAGTTGACCACTGACGGCCACCGCTGACGGCGACATCGACATCGACATCCTCTTCCTTGTCCAAAGCCCAAAGTCTCCAGCCCCATCCCATCGGATCTCGGAAGCGCGATCAATCATAGTGGAGTGTGGTGTCACACCCCTTGGGCGTCTGAAGCTCCTGTCTCCTGTGACTCGCTGGATTGATCGCCATAGGACTCTCTACAAATCTTCCCTTCCTCGAATTCGATGTCCATTTCGACCCTTCAACCTACGCCTTGCGACGGGCCTGGCTGACGTGAGTGGAAGACGTCTTTGATTATTTGGCTCGTGATTGTGATAGCCTCCACCATCACGTCTCTAATACGCTTGGCTGCCGGCTAACCATCATTGGCACCACCTGATCCTTCTTTGCCCTGGTCCAGAGATTACACGGCATATTCTGTAGAGCAGATTCCTGCTGTACCACAGGCGTCTTTCCGCACACTTTACGTTTGAAGCAACGCCATAATCCATCATCTGCAAAGGTGCGACGTGTATGAGGTTTCCCCAGGCGGATTCCTTGGAGGCATTCCTTTCGAAACATTTACCCCTTTGGCCAGGCAAAGACTTGTCAAGGAATCTGACTGGCGAGTCTCCGTCGCTCGCCGCAACCTTATTCAAATACCGTCGACCAATTGATGCTCGACATCTTGCGCATATCGTAGGCCGGTCTCAGCCAACTGGCGATGTCGCAACGTCCGCATAGTCAGGGTCCCATAGAGACACAGCTCAAATCCCCTTCAGAACAAGGCCCTACAACTATCCGGACCCTACCACAGCTCACAAGCTCGCAGACCACTCCATCGTGTACCGCAGACACGGGAAACAGGTGAACACCTACCTGATTAAGCTTAGAAACATTTGAGGACAGTCCTTGCTGACATCGTATTTTGTCTCAGGTCGCAGCGCAGAGCTGGTCCCAGTCCTTTGCAGACTAGTACTACTGCTTCGCCGTGGCATAATACTACGAGGACTACGTTCTTCGACGACGAGGATGTCCTAAACTCCCCCCAAGACTGTCCTACTTCTGAGGAAATCAGCACGCTAGTTGCTGAGAAGAGCTTCGAGCCCGAAGACATGCTAACTCCAACGACGAATGGTATACATACGAAGTACGTGGTTGACTACCCAGGCTTGTTTTCTACTACTCACAATTTTAGGCCAGGCTCTGGATCGAAGAACTTGAATGGTACATCACGAAGTGTCTCTAGTCCGACCCTGACTTCGACGCTGTCCTCGTCGATCGTTCAGTCAACTATGACCACAAACCTTCCACCACACAGGGTCGAGATGGGTCGAACGCCCCCCCGAACATCGTCAATCGACTCTGCTATCTCCTCTGGATCGGGCGGAGGGCGACACTCCTCTAGTTCCTCGCAAGATGCACTAATGGCCAATGAACTTCCAGATATTGCCAACTTGATACGTGCAGCTGGATCTCCTGAAGCGGCTATACACAATCTGTTGAAGGAGAATCGAACTTTAATAGCACAGAGCGAGAAGATATGGCGGATCATTGACAAACAGAGGGCGATGGTACTTGGGCTCAACAAAGATCTTGAAAGGGCCACAAAGGATAGGGATCGGTACAGGAAGAAGTTAAAAGAGGCACTGGTACAAACCTCGATCCCATCTCCAGTAGATTCGAACCAAGGTCCGTCGTCCGATACTGGCTCGATCACCTCTGCACCGTCTAAGCCGACCGAGGCACCAAAGGTAGACAACGTTGAGACTCTTGTTTCTGCTGGTCTAAGGGATTTGCAACAGATGCCACAGCAGGCGGAACCTCCGGTGTCGCCTATCAATGTCGCATTGGCACCTTATCCAATCACTCCAACTAAGTCCGATTTTCAAGCACCAAAGCTGTCCAATATGGTTCAAGCTGAGCACAAGATGCCATCTCCTACCAAGCATGCCTTCCAGCAATATGATGCCGACGCTACGGAGTCAGCAGCTACACAACAGCAGGCTTCTGGCTCAACAAAAGACCTGCCATACAACGCATTGCTGCCTCCCTCTAGAAGTGCACCCAAAGGTCCCCCACCATCAGCACCGCCTCCAAGGGCTCCACCACCAGCTCCCGTTCCTGTTTTGCCCCTCATTCCACCTTCAACGAATTCAGATGACACAGTTGGAGCATTTCCTTCACCTCCACGTAAAGGTCCACCAGCGCCATTAAATCTTGGTCAGAAGAACACAAGCTCACATCTTCGTCAAGCAAGTGCGGAGGACGACACTGACTCGGACTACGATGACATTCTTGAGGTCGACGAGATTCCAAACTTTCAAGACCGTGGACGACGGAAGACGAGAGAGGAAGACGATCGAGTAAGGGAAGTTGCTGCTGCAAAGGAAGCCGAGCTCAGGAGCCATTCTCGAAAGAGTGTTACGCCACAAGAAGGACCCCAGATGCCTTTACCAGCGAGTCCACGCTCGACCGTACCGATCTCACCTCCTGATGCGCAGTCACAGCATTTTGGACCGAAAGAAGCCCTGGCAGGATCTCTAGCAGGCATGCTTGGTGCTACCAATCCCGAAGCATCGGCCAGCTTGAAGTCTTCAGGTCTACCTTTGAGCCCTAGGCCCATGACCAAGACGTCAAGTGCGCCTACCTCACCTTTGCACTCTCCTGCAATGTCGCCTAGATTGAAAGGGTTTGCTGCTACCGTTCCATTATCACCAAGGCCACCTAGGCAACAGATTCCCATGCCGCCTGGTACACCAGTATCCATGACTTCCCCCAAAATGGCTCAGACGCCCCTCAAGCTGATTCCTCCGACGCCATTAGTAACCAAGAAGGGCGACTTAGCTGAAGCCACACCAATATCTCCGGCAGACAGTCGCTCAGCCCTTTCACATGCTGCCCCCAATGAAATATATAAAGGTCTTGTGACCGAGGAGTATCCGGATCTGCTGATGCCACCTAACGCTCTTCCATCGATCGAAGTCAAGGTTGCATCTTCGCGTCTAAAGCCATCTCGCGCTAGCATGTTGTTTCCAAAGGCCCATGAGGAGGATCCTGTCTTCACCTTGGCGATATTCGCCAGGTCGAACAGTATTGAACTATGGAGAGTGGAGAAGGATACCACTTCGTTAGCTGAATTGGACCGCAACTTGAAGAAGACAAACATTTTCACTGCGGAGCCACCCGAGAAGTCATTATTTAATGGTCATGCTCCTGTAAAGCTGGACGCGCGGCGGATGGCACTGAAGACGTACTTTGATGAGATACTCGACACTCAGATGGACAATCATTCGGCCTTACTGATCTGCAGATATCTTTCGACAAACGCCATTGCACCTCAACAAGATGATGCCAGTCCAATTGCAGAACTTCTAGGAGAGAGCCCTATCAAACAATCTGACTCGAAGCCTTTCAGGACTGGCTATCTTACCAAGAAAGGAAAGAACTTCGGAGGTTGGAAGGCACGCTTCTTTGTACTTGACGGGCCAGTTTTCAAATACTATGAATCTCCTGGTGGGCCTCACCTTGGTGTCATCAAATTGCACGGCGCCAAGATCGGCAAACAAAACATGCCCACGGACAACTTTTCTCCCTCTAGGCCTGAGCCTGAAGATCCTGACAAACAAGCTCGACATGCTTTTTTGGTGCTAGAACCCAAAAAGCGAGACGCAAATACCTTGGTAAGGCATGTACTGTGCGCCGAAAGCGATGATGAAAGGGATGCTTGGGTTGAGGCTCTGATGCAATGGGTCAAAACTCTGGGTCCGCTGGAAGAGGAGGAGAGTCCCGCTCACACTGAAGGAGCAAGTGCCATACCAGCAAAGAATCACCCGACGCCACATCTGGGCAATGAATTGCTTGGAGTCAGCTATGAGAGCACCAAGCCAGGTAGTCTTCCGCATGGTTCACATCAGTCTGGGACCCCATCACCTCCTACCGATGGCCACGACAAAGATCCATTGGCGTACTTGCAACAGATGAAGAACATCTCAGGACCCAAAAAGGGCCATATTATCCAAGATGCCGGAGCTTGGGGCAACAAGCAGAGGGAGGTCGTTTAACAAGACAAGTGTCTGTCATTAACCGGCCTGGGGACGCTGATCTCTCAAGACTCAAGCAACTCCAATGTCAATCAAATGGCGCACCCGCACCCTAGATGTACACCGCCTTCTTGGGGTTGATTTGGGCAGTATCGACAGGATCACTCCCCCTCCCGAGACCTCACTTCCTTCAAACGCAATGATTTCTAAGATTTATATTGACGGCCTCTATGCTGCAATCTCCTGAATGCTACTACCTCCGAGATGATCACTTCAGTATCTGGACGCCATCTTGTTGAAGAGTAATAACCAGCCGACTCTACCCCTATTTGTGCAGCCAGACTTGTCAAATCTGCGAGATGCCGAAAGTCTGCATTTACAAGATACTTAAGGCAAGTCTCCGCCGTGCAGACTGCCCCTGCCGCCGAGTAGCAGAGAACAAGAAGAAGAAGAGACTGCAGCAATACGACCTTCCCATACAGAGATAGCTCGACATGAGATTGCGCGCAAAGAAGCGGCGATTTCCTCACTTCCAAAGGAATACCTTACTTTCTCATTGTGCAGTGTCTTCGACGTCCCATCCATCTGGTTTCTCGATTCCCATACCATGGGGGTAAACACGACCCCCCCCTGCCAGTCTTGATACACCACCCCCAAGTGTGCCTTCCCTCAAGTACAGAGTTTCTGAACGACGAAGCATCTTCAATCAAGAAGCGCTAGGGCAAGGAATCACGAGTCCAGGATCTCGAAGCAACGGAAACATGTTTCGTCCATCAGTCGTACGATGGTAATATCTATATATAGCATGAAGCAGTTGACCGTTTCAGGAGGCTCTATAAAGTAAGCCATAGCGTTCATTTATCTCATCTCTGATCAGATTCCCAATCTTCGAGAGATCCGACGAAATTACGAAGCTGGCCAGATTGGCGAGTCGGAGTAGGCTGAAGCTGAGGATGCAGCTTTCCAAGCGCTTAGCTGTCCTTTCAAACCTCTCAAGGCGCCAATGCATGCAAGGCGTGTAGGCTTCTGGGGGGTACAATCTGTGCTCGAAAATGAAATGTCTACGATCTCTAATGTAACATATGGGTAGAGGGCTATTAATACAATCATCGCTCTACCACCACAACGAACGAGCACCCATGTGGGTAGCCTAAGCAAGAAGTGGAAAAGCAGCAGTGAGTTTCAAATGTCTTTCAAAATAAAATCAACGCAATTTTTCAAGTCATAGCAGGTGTAGAAACGCACAATGCCCGTGCCAAACACAAAATAAAAACTCAACATGACCGCGATTCATTCAACTCAGTCTTATAAGAACTCCTGGTCCCTCTTCCACACGATTTTGAGCCCTCACTCTTTAAGACACCATAAGTACCCATATTGATTCTGACCTTCAGAGCGACCCAAAACGTGACCTTTGGTCCTTGTCAAGGTCGACCAAGACCATGAAGCAAGACAACTCACAACGAACCATAATCTATCAACGAGATGAGACTGACGAGTACTGCATAAAGTGCCAGGCGTCCTGTAAGTTCAGAGAGGGGTGCCACAGCATATCAACATTTGAGCGGGTTGGCAGCAGAGGTTCAACATTATGAGGACTCCAACTTGCCTTTCAAGCGGCCTGAAGATCGGCCACAAATTGTCCGCATTACAAGAAGCCTAGGTGGAAGGGTCCAGATCCACTTACTTATCACAGGTAACGAGTATGCAGGCCCAGAAGGCCCAGGACAGAAGCTCGCGGGCGCTTGAAGGTCCAGGGCTAGGTCGCCCGACGTTCAAATAAACACATCCCCCATCTGTGCCTTTTCGTCGCCGTTGGGTTCCTGGATGCGATTACCTTGGATTGTCCGGCGCCAGACGGTAATCCCCACAACCTTAGATCTGCGGCTCAGTAGACGGTACCTGAATCTTCACAATCTTTTCCAGCTTCTGCTCAGCGTTCATCCTCGCGTAAGCGATAATTTCCTCATGTCCTGTCATGAGACAGCCTGCCATCTGGGCTTCTAATAAGCCAGCCGATCTGGAACAATGCCTTCGTTTGTGCCGAGTGGAACATGACAATTCCGGGCTCATTGCGATTACGAATTCATCGCATCATCAAAAGCAAGATTTCAATGCTCTCCTCTTGATCTACTCTTTTATTAGTTTATCTTGAAAAGGCTTGGAGGCTTGGTTCCGAAGCAGTGGTACGAACTCCTAAGCGCTCATTTTTCACGGTGAACCAATCAGCAATCTAATTACTACCTTCCTTGTTGGTTCGTTCAGCTATGTTGAAGCTCGATGTCATCAAGCGGTACTCGCATTGGGCAAATCTTGATTGCACTACTTCATGAGAGATCATGATGGCGTGGGTTGAGTGTGTGAAGTAGGAATACTTGTTTTCTTACCTACGTTGTTGCGCCGTCAAGAAATTGCCTGATAATAGATCGCAATATGATCACAAGCAGTGTGTGCCAAGAACACTGACAGCAGTGTTCTTTGCAAGCCTGGTAATGCCAACCCCCTCCACTCATTGCTGGAATTTCCCTTTCACGAGATCGGAGCTCCTGCCTTATTTAGACTTGGCCAAAGTCCTACAATCTAACCTTCCTAATCCTCCTCCTACCTCAACAGTAACTAGATAACATAGAAACTTGGTTTGCTCAAACACAACGGCATTGCAGGAGTACGCTTTGTATATGAACCAGTCTGTATTCCCATTTGCACCAAAGAAGAACATCAACAAAATATTAACGCAAACAAACTACCGTCGGTGAAGACTGAAGTTTGTTGTGTGTCTGTCGGCGATATAGTGGAAATGATCCAGCAAATAGCGATGCTACACACAAGTGCTTTTCTTGCCAGGACTACATGGACAAAAGCCACCCCACACCCCACGCCAGCCCAGCCCTAGACCGCAATCAAACCCATTGATTGACCTATTCTAAAGTCATGGAAATTGTAATCAAAGCTTCAAACCTGTGTTGTTCTTTATTGATTTGTAGACAATTTATCATATCTATCTTGTCATCCTTTTGCTGTTCTCTTGTTCTGTTCAAGTTTCGTTGATACGAGCAAGAAGTTGGATTGTTGATGTATGTATGTATGTATGTATGTATGTATGTATGTATGTATGTATGTATGTATGTATGTATGTATGTATGTATGTATGTATGTATGTATGTATGTATGTATGTATGTATGTCTGTATCAAGAGTGACCTTGTAGAGGATTCCATACTAACCAGTGCCACTGTCCCTGTAATACTGCAATACTGCAGTTGAAGATCAACTATTTCCTCATTGAATACCATCTGAAGTTGATGTTATCAGGAATGTGCATTATTCTTCATGCAGGGGTCGAAGGACACGTATGTGTAGGAGGCATAATGGAATCAAGCAACGGTAAAGTTGTAATGATACAGCTGTATTGATTATGCAATCTACCCTACCTTACTATGAACATCCTGGCCTATCACTACACACGCGTAACTACTTCACTCTACACTCCCTCTCTTCCGCATGCGCTGCTGTCTCGCTCTATCCCATCCCCTCACACTCCTCCGCTCCTCTCTCCCCGCCCTCCTTGCCACTTTCCTTAGAGCTTCAATCCCGGCGCCCTCAAAAGCACTCAATTGCGTTAGAAATCGCCTCACTTCCAATCCTGTGACGTCCTTGATGAACCTGTCGACGTCGGGATCACAAGCTGCTGCTGATGCCACGTGGAGACCGAGGAAGATGTGTGTAGTTGATGAAGAGGAAGTGTGAGACGAGTCTAGAGTGCTTGTCGTTGTGAAAGTAGAAAGAGACGAGAGCGAAGGAAGAGTCGGGTAGGATGGAAGACGAGGCTTACTGACTCTTCGGCGTCTTGACTTGCATCTTGGTCTTGATGGCTTCCGGATTGGTGTAGAAGCAATGGAGGACGGAGGAGGTGGCGAGTGCTTCTTCATAGGATCCGCGGCTGGAGATGAAGCTAGCAAAGCAGTCATAGCTCTGTCTTCAGCTCTAGGATACGCCTCTGCAGGAACGTCGTGGTAAGCGGATCCTGTGGATACTTCGCGTAGAGAGCTCTGCCGAGGTATGGCATCCTCAATGAATGCTCGCATAGAGGAGACAGCTCGGTTTGGAGTGCACTGAGTGCAATTAACTAGGGAAGGAGAGGTGCATTTGTGAGCTCTGACACGCTTCAGGGTTGGAATGCTATGTTGCAAGAAATCTGACCTCGCCACCGGTCTTGGAGTGGAATGCTTCGAGGGTGGCGAGAAGGGACTCACTGCATCATTTCGTCTCGGAATCCCAATCGAGAGTGAAGCTCGGCCAGGCACTTCATGATGGTGAGGCACAGATGCGCTTGAAGAAGATTCATCTTTGGCTGCTACCACTTCCGGAGGACGAACGCTTGCGCTGATAGTAGGAATTTCAGCAGATTGAGGTGCCAACACGTCCTTGGCATATTCTTCCTCGGTCTGTTGTAAGACAACAGGGTCTACTTCTTTCATGGCTGTCGCTGGATTCTCAGCTACTAATTGGCTATGAGGACTGCTTCGACTTGGTGGTTCTTTCTGCAACAATTCGCTTGGCACCCTGATCATCTTTGTGTCTCGCCTGGTTCCTGGTCTCTCGAAGATCGACGAAAGCTCAGCGACTACTTCCTTGGCATATTTCGTCACAGTCGTAGCCCTTGGAGGAACACAAATGGATGCAGTCTTTTCTGAACTATCGACCTCCACCGCCGTCGACTCTGTTATCTTCTCAGGCCTAACAGAATCATGCTGAGATATTTGACTAGAAGGAGTGTTGAGAGCTGCGTTGTTCTTTTTCCTATGTGATACTGCAGTCGTTTCTTCCTTGGCTTGCTTGTTCGAAGCCTGGCGAGGAGAGTGCGCTGCTTCATGATTCGGTACTGTCAAGCGAGACATAGTCTCAACAGGCACCATGGTCTGGACATTCTCCCAAGGTTCGTGAGGCGTATCGAAGTATATTACAGGTGACGAGGACTCGGTATTGACTAGTGGACTTGACGGAGCCGTCACCTCAACATTTGGAGTAGCCTCTGGGTCGAAGAGTGGAAACGACTCTGTCATAAGTTCGATCTGAGGTCGAGATTTGACCAGAGACTGACTCCCAGCCGTTGGCAGTTTAATACAAGGTTTGACCTGTACATTGCTTGACTTACTCTTCAGCACAGAGCTTGCTCGATTGCCAATATCTGGTCGGCGGATCCAAGCAAGTGTCTTCCGTGTGGTTGGCCGAGGAGGAATGGTAGGGCCATGTGCCACTGCAGCCGTTGGTGTGATTGGCATAGCCTGGCTACGCTGATCTTCGACATGCTTCTTCGTTTCAATGTTTCCAGCGTTTGGTCTGCTCGGGTTCCTGGGTGGAATTTCAATCTCGATATCAGCGTTCCCTGAGTGGAGGTCTAGCATCTGTATAGATTCCCCATTCTCCAAGTTGTGGGTGATCCAAGGCTGTATTCTCTCATCCTTGTCAATCTTTGACTTCGTCACTACGCCGTTCAGTTCTTCGACACTTCTCTTGATCGGCAAAGCAGGCTTATTTCTCCCCGCCTCCATCCAGCCCTTCATTCTCTGCTCACTCCTCGTGACTGCCAACCCTGCACTCTTGAATTCTTCATGAAAGGGCTTCAGCGCCTGCACTGTCTTCACAGTGACTTCCGTCGTCGCAGATGCTCTCGATAACGGTCTTGAAGGCACAATCTTCGGGGGCATTGACCGCTGCACCTGGATATAACTCCTCAGATCCTTGGTGAAACGATTCAAAGTTCGTTTCTCGCTCGGTGTGCGGGATGGAGCTTCTGAAATAACGGATTCAATCAGGGATTGAATTGAGGGTGACGATGAGATACTTTTTTTGTTTCTGCCGCTTGTGAGCCTTGTACTCCTTCTCCTAGGGCTCTTTTTGAAACTGCTCCTCGTCTGTAAGAGTGTCTTATCATTCTTCTTTGCCGGCATCTCCTTATCAACCACAATAGCGGTTGATTTCCTCAGAGGAACGCGTTTATAAGTGATCCTACCATCATAAGTCCTTGCCCTCGATGCTCTTGTCTCTTCCCTGGCGGGAGGAGCACGCACCGTATCGAAACGTCCAACATGAGCATATTCCCCAATTCTTGGACCAATAGTCTTCACGCCGGTAGAATTGCGCCAGTAGGGTGTTGCTACTGTGGTTATGGCGTTGATGGACGAGGGATTGTCAGCGACATGCATTAGTGAGTAGCGATCGTCTTCGTCGGCTTCTTTGCGAGGAGGCGTGATTTGAATGGCTGGAGGGTTTATGGGCAAAGGAATGATCGTGCTTTGACTATGCACATTGGTCGCTTCTTCCGAAGGTGGTGATGACCAGCCAAAAATCTCCACCTTCTGCGCTTTTATCTCAGATGGTCTCTTCGAACGGCTGCTCGCCTCCGTCAACTTCGAAGCTTTACGGGCACGTTGACGAGCTGATACACGCTGCTTTGTCCTCGCACGCTCAAGAGCAAGGACGAGGGACTGCTGAGTTCTGCGCTCAGCTCGGGACTGGGTAATGATGCGACGATGGTAAGAGTTGCTTGATGAAGCTGTGCGGATGCGTGGATGATAGTGTGGGTAGCCTCTCCAATGAATGGGGAGAGGGTTCATAATAGTTGGTTAATATGCCTTTCTTAGGAAATAGAGCAGAGGCTGACGAGCTGTGGAGGTGGGTTTGTAGGGGCTTGGGTCGCGCCTTCCCTTGGAGATGCACCCACGTCGAAGGACCATCATGATATCAGGACAGCTACAAGTTGGAGTTTTCATCTTATATCCTTAATACCAGGATCCGAGTATATCTCAAGCTGTCGCTTTCCTTTTCTAAGGAGGTACTCGATAGCTGCAAAGTCCCTCTTATCAAGTTTAATGTTCTTCACGAACTCCATCCTGCAAACAAATCATCAGCTTATGTATCTCCCTCCCAGTAGACACTTTATTCACCTTGCAAAAATCTCGAAATGAGGTCTTGTCTTCATCAAACAGCTTATTAGTAAATGTATGTACTTTGAGAGTCTCAATGCTTTCGTGGGTTCGGAGAGTTTGACTCACTGCTATACCTTTCTTCCTGCTTTCTCGAAGACATTGTCGATATAGAGAGAGGACTTCCCTCTGTATTCCCGATAATGTCATTTCCAACCTGCTAGGAGATTGAATCGGAGGTCTGCTTATTGAGAGATGCTTTCGTGGGGGCTAACCTAGAAGACGAACACAAGTAGTGTCACGTGAGACGTCAAAGCTATTCCCTGCACTTAGCATGTACGAAGATTATATGTGAGGACATATTATGGTGGTTTGTGGATCGTGTGAAACCGTCGTGCAAAACAGAAGTCTCATCAAATCTGTGATAACTGAATTGATGCAATTTCACGTGACGAATCACTAGCTCACTTCACCGAAACCCAAGCTAGCTATACACAATCTTGGACTCGTTTCCAAACTTAGCTCCTAATTCTCCTAACCTAACATTTCATGCACCTAACTCCCAAGACAACCGGGTATCAAACTTCCAAAACCTTGTGCTTCCCTCCACTTCATCAAAGCTCCTGTTCCCTCCCTTCAGTACCCCATCCCCATTTCCACCTTCCCCAATCTCCAGATCCCCCAGGATCCCCGCCCGGAACACAAAGACCCAATCTCCAAAAGTAGTCCCGATGTGCAAAGAAAAGCTGCCAGAGTCTGAACCTCTTCGGCAGCAGATGTCCCCACCGTTTCTTCATCTGGATTTCCACCTTTTCCATGTCCTCTTCACTCGCTCCTTGCAGTACTAGCTGTCCCACGTCTTGCACCCAGCTTCCGAACTCGTCGCTTTGCAGCAAGGAGGCGGAAGGCTCTTCCTCATCGCCCGCCATGCATAAGGGATCTGCGTCGCCGTCACAAAAATGGAGATCCCTGATATCGGGTTGTAACTCTTCCTTACCAATGAAGATCTCTCCTGCATGTGGGTAATAGCCCCATTCGCTTAATGGAAGTAGAGGGACTGGATCTCCTTTATGCGTCACCCTTCTGTACTTTCTTCGCTCTTGCTCTTCCTTCCCATCCTTCAAGGCGAATTTCTCATCCAACCACTCTCTGAACTCCAGGTTTCCTACCATCGGCTCCCCAAATGTGGTGATTGTAGGATCCCACCCAAAAGAACCGTACTCCAGCCCCGCTAGAGCCGCGATAGCACCACCGAGAGAGTGTCCGACAAGATGAAGCTTATAAGACGGGTATTTGTAGCGTAGAGTGGTAAGGTATTTGAGAAGAAGCGGACGGAGAGACAGATAGGTGGAGTGAAAGCCGGAGTGGACCGTGCAGTTGGTGCATTGCGGCACGTCTTTTCCAATAGGACTGGGCGGAAGACCCTCGGGATAGTCTCTCAATCCGTCGCCGTATGCTAAAGTCATGTCTTCATCCTGGGTGAAAAAGGTTTCTTCCCCTTCATCCCCAGGATAAGGAACGTAATCCTGCTTCACACTCCTCAAGTCCGCGATCGTATTCGCAAGACTGTATGTACCCCTGAATGCCACTATAATTCTTCCTTTCGTCTCTCTACGATTCCCACTCTCGCCACTATCATCCGTCCCTCCTTGGTCTTGTTCCCTAGTCCCATCCAATCCATCTACCTTTCCAACCTTCAAACCCTCTGCTGGATCAGACACCGCGCCATGGTCAAGGACCAAATATCCACACCCTGCGCCGCCCTTCCAACCGGAACAAAACGTATCGACCAACTCGAACCCCGGAAACTCCTGACATCTACTCGCGCAAGTAAAGGGTTTATGCACGCCACTATTACCGGGCCCGACGCAATATGCTATATCAACGAGACGAGAAAGAGATTCGAGGTCGCGAAAGAGGGAGGAAGAAATAGTATTCTTGCTATTGCTGTCGCTGTCGTGAGAGGAAGTCGAGGAGGGGCTCTGGGGTTGTCGATGAGGTGGGGGAAGGGCCAAAGAAAGTGGGAGGAGGATGAAGCTTAGGCTGGGAAAGAAGAGAGTAAGCCTTGTGAGTAGCATGGCTGTAATGGGGTTGCATGTTTATACTTGGAAATATCTTCGCGCTGCGAAGGTAAGAAAAGAAAGGGTATGTTAGAAGAAGGCGAGTCGTGGGCTGGAGAAGGAGGTCGTGTGAGGTCCAGTTGGTGTGACCATCTCGTCATAGAACGCTGGAGTTGCCGAGGTTGTGGGAGATCGACACTAGCAGGGGCCACATAATCACGTGGCTGGTCTAATGTACAAAGATCTAATTATCAAGACAATTTGCTGGAACGGAATTGAGAAACTAGCAGAGCGTCCAAATTATATACGATATTACATACATACATACATACATACATACATACATACATACATACATACATACATAC
>Ga0115846_100963_pt1 | contig 13440 bp, 10 predicted proteins | sample InSIn5gowninarea_2_FD_83860 | JGI IMG/M metagenome (GOLD analysis project Ga0115846, IMG submission 83860)
TTTTAACAAACGTTGAATATATGCATCTGGCGCTTGAATAACAATTAAAAGCCTAATAGGTGCGTGATACGCCTCTTTGTCATTCATCATTACTGACTGCCATGGTAAGCCATACATTAAATCACTAGCATTTCCTTGCATGACACCTACACCACTTGTTACAGTTTGCGTTGTTTTACTACCGCTTCCATAATAGTGAGGTGCCACGGTTGAGGCGTAGTATTGTAAATTAATCCATTGTGCTACTAGTGCTGGCCCAGAAATAATTGTATTTAAAATCTCACCGTCTTCATCCTTTGTCCAATCATAATTATGAAGAAATGCCCGTCCCTCTAGATTACTATTTTGGGTGATTTGACGTTTCCCAATAATGAATTCAGCATTTCGTGCTAGACCCCATTCTGGACGAACTTCACTCCAATCGCTAGCGTGACGATGCGCTTCAGCATTAGGATTATGGTCAGTGTTATTTATATTTGGCAACGATGCCAAACGTTCTAAATTGGTTTTATAACATACTTTTGGCATCACATGCTTAAGTTCGTCAAAGGCATTTTGAGCTTCTGTAGTTAAAGGTGGAACATAAATATACTCTAACTCATCAACTGACGTTTGATGTTCAGCAGCTATAAACACTGTATGTCTTGGAATGTCGATTCCTTCCATCAATAATCCACGTCTAACATTTTCTTGATTACACATTACTGCTAATAATTTCGCATTGAACCCACTCGAGGCACCGCCGCAAGCCCCACACTCTAATGAAGCATGATAGGGATTATTATGTGATTCACTACCGTGTCCGCATAGAACAATAAGTGGTGCAAAATCATCTGTTAAGTCCATTAATTGTAATGCTTTTTTGGAAAATTGAATCTGTTCTTCTAAAGTAAAGCCGATTGGTAGTTTTGAATACGCATCTTGCTCACGCTGAATAGTTAATTTACCTGTTGGTTTACGTAGCCATTTTTGTGAGAATCGATGAACAATACGTTTTGCTTTTTTAGGGAAAATTGTGTTAGCTATAGTCGCAATACTTAAAAAAGGACCACTTAATTCTGGTAAAAGCAAACTTGGCAACACGTTGTTTTTCATTAATTTAAAGTTGTAAAACATAGATGTAAGTGTATGTTGTTGTTGATTATAAATTTTCATTTCATGTTGATCAGCATATTCTTTAATACGATATGCAGGTTCTACCATCACTGGTAAAGATGGATGTGCAAATTGTTCATCAAGTACTTCTTTTTGAATTGGCAGACCAAAGAACCCAGCAATCCCTATTGTTTCAAAAGGCCCTTCACTTTCTAAATGTCTTCTAAACGGTTCGGATCGTACATCAATACAAAACGCAAGTTGTACTTTTGCTTTTGCTTGATCAGTATCTTCGGTTGGAACACGATAAATTTCATCAACCAATCGACGTTCATGCGTTTCTTCCCATGCATCTAACCATAACTTTTTAAAATAAAACGGGCTGAATCGTGTCCCCAATTCAATGTATGCTTGTTGCTTTTTAGATGATAGATTTAACCACTGCTCAACATTCATTTGTATGTTAAATAGCAAATAACGTATTTGCTCTAACTTTTTTTGAAGATATATAGATTTTTTTAATAATGTTGTATGGTGGTCATTTAAAAGTACCATCTCAATTGATAGACGAATCACAACATAGTCTGTTAATAAGTACGCATCATTACTTTGTGTCTGTGACCGATGATACATGATTCCTGCCCAACCTGGTAAAGATAATAAATGACTCTCAATATATGATTGTCGATGTTCTTCTTTTACTCCTAATTCTTGAAAGGCGTACTCTATTGCTTCGGTTGCTTGATTTGGCAAATGTGCTAAAATAAGTCGTTGTTTTTTTGTGAATAATGGATCATGTTTAACTAAACGTTGCCAGGCATGATAGAATCCTTTTTCTCTTTTTGGCATAGTCCAACTTGATTGAAAGTCATCAACATATAATTTAGACCACTTAATCATATGAGCATTTAAAATATCAATAAGTCGTGTACCTTCCTTTGTGAAAACACTAGCACTTTGCGCTATCACATCTTCTTTTTTCTTATAATCCTTAAAATTAGTTTGTACCCATTTTTCCAGTTTCTCGTTATCTTTTGTATTAAAGTAACCTTCTTCAATCGTTTTTAAATTTTTCGCTCTTTGAATATATGTGTTGATATCACTGTCAGATAGTGACCTATTATTATAATGCGCACGATTTTCATCCAACCGTTCTTCAAATACTTTTAAATCTATTTCTTTATTACTAATCGCTCTGTGAATAGTAGACGCATTAGGATAAATGTCAATATCCCTCACACTTTTTAACCAACGTGCCACTTGATCAAACGAAGCATCTTCTAGCCCCTCCCACGGATTACGGGCAGCAAATGTTGAAATCGGTGATAAAGGTGTAATTACACGTTTAGCCTGATTGACTAATTCATTGATATCTGATTGAAGCATAATTCTATCCTCCTTTACTAAAATCGTTTTAAATATGATGGATGACTTTCTATAGATTGGGTTTTAGCCTCTCCTACTTTAATAAGCCACAAGTATAACTTCGCAAATGCCTTTGATTCTCTTCGCCGTGATACCCATATGCTTAACATACTGCCGAAAACTATAATAGCAATCGATAGAATAATACTTATGAGTGGTGGTGAAACAATATGAATATCAACGTTACTTAATGTCGTGAAGAAATAATGATGCGTAATAATATAAACAATTGCTACAACAATAATCATACATACTCCGATGACTCTTCCGATGAGTCCATGACTAAAAGCAACTAATTGATTCCATGACACCATTAACGACCAAGCTAATATAAGAGCGCTTAATACATCATATGCATGTCTATCACTATTCAACCAAAATATTATCGCTATAAGAATAGCTAGTAGACGACCAAATACAAGCCAGCCATATGATTTTTTAACAGATGGAGGCGTAGGAATGTTAAATCTTTTAACAACAGAACCCGATTGTAGAAATAATGTCGCTTTAAACACACCATGCAATATTAAATGTACTATCGCCGCAGAATATGCCCCAAGCGCACATTGTACTAACATAAAACCCATTTGACTTATCGTAGAACCTACAAGTTGTCTCTTGTAATCAACATGCACAAGACTGATTCCAGAACCCAACAATACTGAAATACTTGCAATAATTAATAACAGTGAAATGGCTATTTCGTCATTAAATACCGGAGAAAAGCGTGTAAGAATAACGCCACCAGCATTAACAATACCAGCGTGCATAATAGCTGAAACTGGCGTAGGCGCAGCTACAGATTCAATAAGCCAGCCTTGAAATGGAAATTGTGCCGCCGGAATAATCACAGCTAAAACAATAAGTAAATTGATACAGAGACGCATTCCATAATTGATTGCATTATCATCTGACATATTCGAATAAATATACCAATCTCCTGTAGCGATATACAATAAAATGACAGCAATCAATAACGACAACCATGCCAATATAAATGACCAAGCTGAAATTCTTGCTGCTTCCCTAGGCACCTTCCATAATTTGTTAACTTTAATGAGCCGTGTTAACACAAATAATGTTGCACCCCAAAACATGGTCATTAACCTTAAGTCTCCACTTAACCATGCCAATGAAGCAAATGCAGTAATTAATGTAAAAAACGGAAAATATTTACGGTAATGCATGTCGCCAATTAAATAACGCATAGAAAACTTTTGAATGATAAAGCCTAAAGTCAAAATAAATGTCATCATTAACCAAGTAAGATGATCAACTACAAAAGGTCCAACATTCGCCCTTTCACCGAAAAATATTAATCCACTTAATCCCGTAATGATAGGTAAAACAAGTAAATATATATGAAATTTAATATATTGAATGGGAACTCGATGATTCAAAAATATTAATCCACTCAGTATAGCAATGACAAGTGTAATAAAAAACATAAACAAAATTAACTCTGAACTTAACATTGCGTATCCTCCATCTCAAAAAATATCTAAAACAATAATAAAAAGCCTACAATAGCTAACCTTTCATATATGTCATAATGAAAGAATTTAAACTATTGTAGGCTTCAATTTAACTCAAGTGTTTCGCACTTTTATCCTCAATATGTATATAAATCTTACGGAGTATAAATAAATCGTACACTTTATTTAAATAAGCTGCCTATATCATTTTGTAGTAAAGTAAGAACTCTTTCCCCTTTATCAATCAAGGTTATTCAACCTAAAATTGCTAAAGCAAGACTTAGTTATTACCTTTTCGAATAATACTATTAATATATTTTAAATGAGCAAGAGTGTCAATGGTTACGCTTCTCAAAATAAGACTCAATTAATCATATAATAATGATTATTGAAAGCTTAATTACTCAAAGATCCTTTTGTAAAGCTTATGTAAACAGTATAAAGACAAAATAACACTTAGGAATAACTCACTGTTGAGTGAAAAACATGAATCATTCACTTAAGACATTGATATTTTAATTTAGGGACTATGCACATATTTAATTCAAATTCCAGTTACACTATAGATAACAAATTAGTAAGGGAGGTCATTTAAATGGCAGATGTAATCGCTAAAATTGTTGAAATTGTTAAAGGCTTAATTGATCAATTTACTCAAAAATAATATTTAAAAGTTACGTATTTTATAAGTTAGCTTTTGAATATTCAACAACCATCTCTAAATACATTTCCCTTTTGAAAGGAGGTCATGAACATGAGCATCGTATCAACTATCATCGAAGTCGTTAAAACTATCGTAGACATCGTTAAAAAATTCAAAAAATAGTCTACATTCTACATAACCACCATCTTTTACGATGGTGGTTTTTTTATGTCTATTTATTTTCAGCTCGTTTAAACTCCTTTAAACATCCAACATTTACTTCTCTTCATTATTGGATAACTTTTCAAAATAAACTATTGTAATGAATATATTTTTACTTATAATGGTATACACAGTATCACGTTTGTTGAAAAAACGATGACTATTGATTCATTTGATAAATAACGACATCGAAAGGAAGGACAAAATGAAGAAGTGTTCAATTTCCAGTTTATTATCAATTATTGTCACACTCATTAGCATTTTTATATGTTTTACAACCATGTTTACGAACATCTATAACAACACTGACTTTAACTTTTGGTATTTCCCAGGAGCAATTATCTTTGTTATCTCAATTATTATTAATATCATAGCAATGTTTAAAGGTAATAAGACGTTAAACATCATCCTATTTTTTATTAACTTTTTTGCCTTACTTATCTTTACCACACCATTTGCAATCGTTTAAATGTTATTTTCAACTGCAAAATAGTTAGGCACGACTCATATCACACCTTCGGCCATAGAAATTTTTTGCAACTAATAACTGATTTTGAAAATACGTCGATATTAATATTTTAGATTTCATTATTTAAGCGGGCAAGCGTCTCTGAATTCAGAGGCACTTGCCTATTTTATTTTTCACGTGAAACAGCACAGTATATTCATTCATATTACATTTTCATTTAAAGTACAGAATCAAACAATTACATTCGTCGATCATAAGTCCATTGATACGGACTATCTAGTAATCGCCAATCTTCATCAATCTCACTACTATGAATTAAGCATGCATCTAATTCCCGGGAAATTTTTTCTTGATCTAAATCCGTACCAATAATTACAAATTGCGTTTGACGATCTCCATATTCGATATCCCAATCTTCTACTACATCTTGACGCGCCTCCAAAATAGCTTGCTGTTGACTTTCACTCATTGTTGCCACCCAGTATGTAACGGGGTGAATATTACAAGATGAACCAGCCTGTGATAACAAACACGCTACATCATTATACTGCGCTAACCATACAATCCCTTTTGTTCTTACAATATTTTCTGGCATTTGTTCTAGCCATTGATGAAATCTTTTTGCATGAAATGGTAATCGTCTAGTATAAGCAAATGATGTAATCCCATACTCTTCTGTTTCCGGCGTATGTGTCGCATGTCCTCCAGCTGTTAATTCTTTGATCCATCCAGCTGATTCACTTGCCTTCTCAAAATCAAATAATTGCGTATTAAGTACATCTGATAATTCCACTTTAGCATTTACTGTTTTAATAATTTTAGCTTCGGGTTGCAATGCACGTAATACATTTTCTAATTTTTCTAAAGCTTCGTCGCTAATCAAATCGATTTTATTGATAATCATCACATCACAAAATTCTACTTGATCAATGAGTAAGTCAGCAATAGTACGCTCATCTTCATCATCAACACTTTCATCACGGTCTGCCAATAAATCTTCACTACGAATATCATTAACAAAGCGATTCGCATCTACAACCGTCACCATTGTATCTAATCGACATATAGAGGTTAAATCAATACCTAATTCTTCATCTATGTATGAGAACGTTTGAGCTACTGGTACAGGCTCAGATATCCCAGTTGATTCAATTACAATTTGATCGATACCCCCTTTGTGAACTAAGCGCTCGACTTCTCGTAACAAATCGTCTCTTAAAGTACAACATATGCATCCATTAGAAAGTTCTACTAATTTCTCATCTGTTCTAGATAAGCCGCCACCTTGTGCTACTAAATCCTTATCAATATTAACTTCACTCATATCATTGACTATGACAGCAATGCGTCGCCCTTCTCTATTTTTTAATATATGATTAAGCAATGTCGTTTTGCCCGACCCTAAATATCCACTTAATACAGTTACAGGTATTTTCGCCATTTCAAGAACCCTCTCTTTTGTAAATAGTAATTATTACGTTTTACATTCTATAGAAAGTTCCTTCTTTTATCAATACTCAATTTTTTAAAAATTGAATAAACGTGATTAAATAAAAAAAGCTAGTTGGAATCATTATAAATTTCCAACTAACTAAGATTAAACTATTACAATTATATATGTTCATCTAAAAAGTAATTAAATACCCAAATGATACCATTGAGACGGTCTTTTACCTCTGCATGATAGGCATTAAAAAAAGTTTTATTGAGTTTCACTTTAGCATGACCACCATCATCAATTAACCTTTTATAGACACGCTCCAACTCTTCTAATGAATCACATTCAATAATAAGATGAGGATTTTTAGAAACGGGATGCTTATGAAACGTATCGGAGAAATGTACGAACGTTTCATCACCAATAATAAGTTGGGCATGATAAGTTCGACCATCTTTACCCATAAGTATTTCTGTTTGAGCATTAAATACATCTTTGTAATAACATAAAGATTTATCTACGTCCTTAACGTAAATAAATGGGCTTACATTTTTCATAATTTCCTCCTTTTTTTATTTATTAACACATTTAGACACACTTTCATCAATTTAAACTAATCATTTTCGGGATTATTGCAAATTAATACAATAAAACCACTCCTCAATGGAGTGGCTACTTTTCTATATTTTAGGTTCACCGTTGACTAGCACACTATTTAAAAAGTTGAGAAATTGTATTACGAATTGAATTGAATCGTTCATAATCTACATATCCTCTCAATACTTTTTTAACACTTTTATTATAAAACGTTTATGCTTCAACATACTAAATTTGCCTAACTGTATATTTTTCATACTCAAGTGTCAAATAAATGGTGTGATATTATTTTGTTCAACCACATTTCTCCTAATATTTAAGAGTTGCACGCATACATATTAACAAAAATATTTTCTCCAACTTTGAATAGAAAATATTCTGTTCATTTTATGTATTCACATAATCGTGAAATCATTTATGACTTTGATCAATTTTCAAATCGCCTAGTCCTAGCGCTCATCATTGTATACTCAGTTATGTCGTTGTGTCCCGTTCTAACATTTGCTTTTTAGTAATAATGGGGTACTTTTTGAAAACAATAGACCCTACAATACCAGCAATAGTTCCTATAATCGCCATAACCACACCATAGATAATCACTTTCGTTAAACTATTAAAACCAAACATCACTAAAAAACCTGCAATAGGTGTAGCAGTGCCAGTTGCATTATTAATCATACCTGACCAAGCAATTATAATACCGGCAATTGCCCCACCAAAGAAATTAGTGACATAAATAGGAATAGGATTAGCGGAAACAATATCAGCTTGAGAAAGCGGTTCGATTCCGACTGAAATGGTTGATTTACGGTCTCCCAATTTCAAACGATGGAACAATGCACTATTCATAAACGCGGAACTAAATGCGGCCATGGCACCTATAGCCATAGGCGCACCCGTTAAACCAAGCAATGCAGTGAGAGCCATTGAACTTAATGGAGCAGTACCTACTACTGTAATAATACCTCCCAATACAATTCCCATAATCAACGGGTTAGCATCTGTACTACTTTGTATAATATCCCCAATTTTAATTAACGTGTTATTAACCACTGGCGTCAATCCAGTAGCAATTAACCTAGCTATAGGTGCGAGAAGAATGATTGAACCAATTAAATCAATACCGTCTGGCACATATTTCTCGGTATACTTCATCATGTAGCCTACAATATACCCAGCGAAAAATCCTGGTAACAAGTCCATACCTCCACAAGCTGCCCCAATAACTAGTGCATAAACTGGAGATACCCCAATCGCTAATGCAGTTAATCCAGCCGCAGCCACACCACCTAAACCTCCAGCAGCATCTCCCAGTTCTTCTAAGAATTTAATCCCAAATACTTGACCACCCACATATTTATTGAAAGCTTCAACTAAAAACGATGCAATCGCCGCATTCGCTAAAGCTCCCATCGCCCTCATCCCACTAGGTGCTTTGTATGTAAATAGAGTAAAAATAACTAAAACTAAAATTAAAAATAAAGTACCTATAAGCAAATCCATATCAAACACTCCCCATAACACTTATAATTTTCTGATTTTTTAGAAAACAACTATAAAATACATAGTACCAAAAAAATATACCTTTGAGGAGAATTTTTTAAAAAATAGAAAATATTTATTAAATTAAATAAAGTTAAATAGTAAAAATTGTAGCAATCTCCAACCTACACTACCAATGGAGACTTTTGTTAAAATTCCTCAAATTGATCTTCCAAGATATATTAATGAAATGATTGAAACGATACACAATCGTGATTTTGATGAATTCAGTTCTCTAAAAAGAACAATTTAAAATTTTTAATAAATCAATCATAAATTTCACCTTTTTTCAAAGCAAGATTTGTATTTGCGAGTTCTTCCATAAATTGTGAGTCATTTAAAACATCGAATGGCTTATTACCTTCGCCTATTAAAAATCTAAAATGAGTAATATTCATAAATTCAAATATTAATTTGAATTGGTGAACTAAAGGTTGTGCTTTGATACGTGGACTGTCACCGCCTACGATTAAAATTAAGTACTTTTTTTGTGACATAATTTCTTTGAAGTTATCTATTCGCGTATCCCGCAATGATTCAGTCCATCTATCAATAAATAGTTTCAAAGACGCGCTCATGGAATACCAATAGAGAGGCGTTGAGAAAATTATAATATCTGATTTTAAAACTTTATTTAAAATTTTTTTATAATCATCATTATGAATGCTAGTTTCATTGCTATGACGATTATCATTAACCTTTTCAATGTTACTTTGGTATAAATTTATAAACTTTCCATCAATTAGTACATTTTATTATTATCAATAGGTTTTAAAAATCCAAAGTTAAGTAGTTGAACTAGACCTAAAAAGACATAAATAAAAAATCAAGATCATGCTAAGTGAGTTTATATCTGTTGAAGATAGTAAAATCTATATTAAAAAATTAAAAAATATATAATTATTCAATACTAGTTATGACTATTTAAACAAAAAAATTTTAAATGGTGTATTATTATAAGGGTAAGTTAAAATTATGATAACAGAAATTATCACTTCAATTTTCAATAGTATATTAAAGCAAGAAGAAATTTATTTAAATAATAATATTGAACAATTAAGTGAGTTCAGAAAAGACATTATCCTAAAATGAAAACCAATTAAAATTATTTGCCAATCATAACAGTATCCAATCTCTTAAAGATATAAGATAAATAAAAGAGATTTACACATGATAACTATTCATTAATGAAAGTTAATTCATCAATTAAGGTGGTGGTTCTATCGAACAATATCTAATACACCATAGAAAAATGAATATAAAAGGTAATATATATTAAGGAGAAAGCTAATGGAAGAAAAATTTAATAATAGCCAAGAAGAAAGACAGTTTCAACAATTTCAAGAATACCAAAAACGTCAAGAAGAAGAGAAAAAGAAAAAACGCAAAAAGGGTTGGCTTTTCGGTTGTGGTGGTTGTTTAGTTTTATTAATATTAATTATTGTTGGTGTAACTGCGTGTACTGGAACTTTTGTGAATGAAGTTGATAAAGAAATAAATGAAGAAGGTAAACTTGACAAAGACAAAGATACAAAAATCAAATCTAGAGGTGAGACTACTGAAATAGATGGAGTGTCATTCACATTAGATAATGCTTCTTATACTGAAGAAAGAAACGAATTTGCAGATGTTCAAGCCGATAAAGTCATAAAGGTAGATATGACTGTTAAAAACAATTCTAAAGAAGAAATTCCAGTAGGTGGAGATATAAAAGTATACGTAGATGGAAAACAAGCTAAATCTTATCCTATTGATAATCAATTAATAGATTCATTATCACCAAACAGAGAAATTAGTGGATCTGAAGGTTTTGCAATAAATGGTAATCCAAAAAAAATCGAATTAGAATTTCAACCTTTAACATCATTCTCTAACAAACGTTATATTTATAATATTAAACCAGAATAATATAGGTATTCACCTGCCCTATTTTTTCCTTTCTCTAGGTTGAGAGATTAAAAAGTTTGAAATATGAAATAATTTATTAGTTATACGATCTTTTATGAGGAGAATATATATGAAAAGATTATTAGGTACATTAATTGCTGCTACACTAGTGTTAAGTGCTTGTAGCCAAAACGACACTAAGGAAGATGAAAATAAAAAGTCAGAAAATACTACTGAAAAGAAATCTGACGATAAAAAAGACAAAAAAACTAATGAGGATAAAAAGTCTGGAGAACAAAAGAAATCTCAAGAAAAAAAGAATAACAAGTCAATGCAAGAATCTGCTACAAATGAACAGGTTCAATCTCAACAACAAACGCAACAAGCTAATCAACAAGCACAACAGTCTGATAATCATGAACCTACAAAAGAAGAGATATATGAATGGGATAAACAAAACATTCCCGGAGGTACAGATTTTGGTTTGATTGATCCAGAAGATGTAAATGAAGCTTCGGAATCTCAAAACGAAGAACCAGATGAATGGATTAAAGGACAAGAGGAATGGAATAACGCTACTCAATCAGAAAAAGAGGAGCTACGTAAACAGAACGCGCAAAAGTATGGTTATGAGTATGATCCTAAAGATTATGAAGAATAATAAATAATTGGGTAGCACGTCTACCCTTTTTATTTAGGGAGGGTAAACTCGTGGCATGAGAAATTCACCAAATAAACATGGTGAAACTAAATATCGCTATTATGAGAAGTATAAAGATTCACTCACAAACAATTGGCGACGTGTTAGCATGGTATTTAGAAATGATAAGCAGTTACAAAAAGTGGCTCAGAAACGCTTAAATAAGATGAGCGTATAGAAGAAAAATTAAACTATAAGACCCTACTATACTTAAGTCACTAACATTCCATGAGCATTTGATGAGTGGTTTGAAAGATACAAATTAACATCCTGATTTAAACAATCTATTGTTACATAGAGATTTTATATTCACTAACCATAGAGGAAGCCCCCTATCAATTACATCAATCAATAGAAATTTACAAATTGGTGCAAAGAATGTAGGTATTAAAAAGCATATAACCAGCCATACTATGCGTCATAGTCACATATCATTATTATCGCAATTAGGTATATCACTGCGTGCAATTATGGATCGTGTAGGCCATACAGATCATAAGACTACCCTACAGATATACAGTCATGTTACTGAACAAATGGATAAAGATATGATGAGTAAGTTAGAGAAAGTAGGTATTAATTAAATATGAGTAGTACTCGTAAACCAAAATTAGATTATGAGGAACAAATTAAAAAGTTGAAATCATTAGGAATTCTATTCAATGAAATAACAGAAGAAGAAGCTAAAGAAATATTAAAAAATAACACTTATTTTTTTAAATTGATATCTTTTCGTAAAAATATAAAAAAGGATAGTAGTGGAAATTATAATTTTGAGTTTTCTGCACTTTCTGATTTTGCTACTTTAGATATGCGATTAAGATATACTTTATTACCTATGTGTTTGGATATAGAACATTCACTAAAAACAGATATTCTTAAAAAGATTACTGATGATGTAAACGAAGACGGATATACAATTGTTCAAGATTTTATAAACAATCATAATGGAGATTTAGAAAAAATCTTTTCTAGCGTGATTAAAAGAGATGGTACAGTTATACCGAGTTTTCAAAAATATTATGATGATCCTCCAATATGGGTATGCTTAGAATTAATGACTTTTGGCCAATTTTCAGCATTTGTAGAATTTTATTCTGAAAGAACAAATGACTCTGAGTTACGTAAGGCTGGTAAATTTATTAAATTTGCTAAAAACATTAGGAATAAATGTGCTCATAGCCAACCAATTTTATTAAATTTAAATCCACGCAAAAACTTTACCGTTGAAAGAGAATTAAAAAAGATAAGTAGAAAACAAAGACTGTCTGATAAAAACCTTAAAGTATTAGCAATAATTGATATTCTTGCATTATTAGTTTTACATTCTAAATATTGTAGTAAAGGTATAAAAGATAATCGAAAAAATGATTTATTAACTTTTAAACAACGTAAAAATAGATATTTTCATCATTATCGAAATGTTCCTTCTCTTTCATTTTTCTTTCTATCACTTAACAAAATGATTGACTATTATGTTCAAAACAATTAATATAATAAATAAGGAAAGAGGGACATCCCTCCAAGAGTTATTTCTATACTCTTGTTTTTTATGAAAGAATTTTCTATTCTTTCCGTTTTAAGAGGTTGACCGAGAGGTTGCCTCTTTTTTTATGCCTAAATCTCTTAAGTTTTAACACGTCGCCCTTTTTTTGCCCTTTTTCCAACTTATAAAATACAAAAACAACCCCCTCAAGCCTATGCCTAAGGGGTTTCATTATTCTATGCTATTTTATTCCCACTCAATTGTACTTGGTGGCTTAGAGGTAATGTCATAGACAACGCGATTAACGTGGTCCACCTCATTGACAATTCGACTTGAAATCTTTTGTAAGACTTCCCAATCAATTCTAGCAAAGTCACTAACATTCCATGAGCATTTGATGAGTGGTTTGAAAGATACAAATTAACATCCTGATTTAAACAATCTATTGTTACATAGAGATT
>Ga0115846_101008_pt1 | contig 13431 bp, 20 predicted proteins | sample InSIn5gowninarea_2_FD_83860 | JGI IMG/M metagenome (GOLD analysis project Ga0115846, IMG submission 83860)
ATAGTTGTTTGTGACTTTTCCATTGACGACCTCTTCTGTGTTCTCGAGAGCTGCGTTCATGTAGCCGTCCAGGCAACTCAAGATACCTGCATGAGGGGACAAGCAATGTCGCAAGGCAGCAAAGTAGTTTGGCGTGATCGTATACGAATAGAGCGGCAAAGGAGCAGACGGCAGCTCAGCACCTTGCTCTCCTTCAAGCCTGAAATGGATGAAGGTACGCACCTTTGTAGTCTACGCCGCTGTTCAGTCGTACTACAACCTTCTGTCCTACTACGTTTCTCAGGAAATCACTGGGGGAGCCAGTCGAGCCGGTGGGAAGTGCGCCAGCTGAGTCGGCCATGTTGGAACGAGAGACCTGAAAGACACAATACTTAGGTCAAGATGTGACAATGAGCTGCAGACACCTACTTTGGCACTCGTCGCTGTTGTCTTGAAGAGGAGCAAGTCAAGCGCATCACTCGAAGTGTCAGCTTGTCTTGATGATGATCGGCTTCCAAAGGCCATGAAGCCAGGTAGCAAAGCATGAGAGCATGACACCTCAACCTGAGCGAGTTGCTCAATATCAGAATCTACGTAATGTTGGCAACGACTTCAAGGCTAGTTCCAGTCAAGCCCGCCGTAGGCAGGACGCCCTTGCACGTCAGAAAGAGGTAGGCTACAAGTGCACGCGTTTGCAAGCCGGTGAATGCTAAGGGAGATCTGCTTCATCTGACTGTACACAGCACCGAACACAAGCCTTCAGTCTCACCAGAGATGGGCTAGGCAGTGTGTTAGATGATCTTGCCCTCAGCGAGTCCTCGTCAGACGAAGACGAAGACGCACAAGGGGATAATGCCCAACTCGACAAGGCCAGCCATGCTGAATCCGGCAGATACGATGATGCTGGGGAGAACTACGCAGAGCAGAGATCATCTGAAGCCACAGCTGGTTCTGATGTGCTGGAAGCAAGCATGGACGCCACCGATAGTGCCACTACTAACAAGAAACGGAAGCATAGAGGTCGCATGCCCAAGCGCATCAAGAAGAAGGTCCGCATGACGCCTGTGAGACCCTCGTACATTGCTAATGCTTCTCAACAGTGGCAGCTGTACGCGAACAGACTCATGCAGGGTGAACCGCTCGACTTGGAGAATGAAGGCTTGCCACCAGACCTTGCTACAGAATGGATAGCGATAGGTCCTATCCCGCGAGGAAAGCGGTGCATGGTGGTGACATTCAACGGCTCTCGTCGAAGTCGCACAGGCAGGGGTGCGAAACGTTTTTCTAACTCTGGAAGGTATTTCTGGCTGACGCTTTGTCTCATAGTTACAAATGCTATTCTCCTGGCAAGAACATCGGGAAGACCTATAGCCAGGCAGCATATCCCCGTCCTACCCACGCACTGCGTCCTGGATTGCATGTACGTCCCTGAAGCAGCTGCTATCTTCGTAGTAGATGTTTTGCAGTGGAAGGGCCAGAGTGTAGCGGAAGGAGAAGCGGAGTTTAGGTGAGATCTGCTTTCAAGAAATCTTGTGAGCAAGGCTGATGAGACAAGCTCCAGGATGTTTTGGCGGGACTCTATGCTTAGCGAGCTTCCTCCGCAGACAGCGCCACAGTGGTTCCCTCCCTACGCGAAAGCTGTGCCGACAGAAGCCACGGCAGCCGACATGACAGAGAATGAGACGGTATCCCCAAAGCAGAAGAAGCTTAGACCATCTCACTTATTGATACTTCCGGTACCCTGCTTGTCGGCTTCAACCGACTTCCGGCAGCGTCTCATGCAGGACCTCGTACTGCCGTACAGCGAAATTGAGAGCGGTGAAGCGCACATCATGGTTCTAAGCGAGGCAAGCCCTGCATCAGCTAGGCGTCAGATGCTTCCGCACGCTATACCTTATCGGATTGAAGGTATCTCTCTGCTGGTGAAAGCTGCTGCAGTACGTGTCACTACTACCATTCTGTTTGGCCAGAGGCTAAGATCCTCCCCGCAGTATGAGAGCGGACCCAGTCCTCTTGCTGCCTGGGTACCTAGGAGCCAACTCCCCCGGATAGCGCAACTTGCCTTGTCTACATAGCATGAATTGCGAATGCTCAATGACTCTTGCTTATACTACTTGTTGTTGTCAACAGTCCTTTTCATTCTTCGATGCTACATGTACTTATCCAGTCTACTGCGACTTCGGCGAACTTCAATGCTGGCTTGCTTCTTCCCCTAGTACGTTTCCAGCAAAGCTGACATCGCCCATGGTGACTTTTCTAGCCTTGGCTTGAACTCTTCAAAGCATTGCTTCAGTAAGATCATCTCTTTCTTCATACGCTCTGCTTTTGCGCCCTTGCCCGGGTCTTCCTCGTCGGCACCGTTCATGGCAGAGTCTTGAGTGTTTGACGGCATGCTTGAATCGAGTTCGATCTCGTCTGCCTTCTTTTCTGCCCATGCTTTCAGCATTTCCGACACTAGAGCCGTGCCTTCTGCAATCTCCTCGTTCGAATACTTCACTTGCTTCGCAGCGTGTTCAGAGCCCTCTGGCAAGTTCTCTTCGATAGTTTCCTCGAGCTCGTCGGCCTTTCTCTTGGCCAGACGCACGACCTGCAACAAGGATACTGTGTAAGCAAGCGTGTATGCTGTCAGTTCTAAAGATGTGTACTGACCTCATCCGGGAACTTAGCAAGCTCCGCCACGTGGATACCGAAGGATTGGTCTGAAATACCGGGCACAACCTTATACAGCATGACGATATCCCTGCCTGTTATGGAATCGGATTTCTCTTCGACATGCGCCATGACGTGCAGATTTTTGACATGCGATATCTGCTCAGCGAGCGTTGTGAGATCGTGGAAGCTAGAACAACAGAAAGTCAGCCGAGTATACCAAGGGATTATTCCAGAATGGTGCCTACTGTGTAGCGAAAAGTGCAAAGCAGCGAATGTTGTTTGCGATATGCTCCGAGATGGCCCAAGCTAGACCGAAGCCATCGTAGGTCGAAGTACCACGTCCGAGCTCGTCTATGATGATGAGGGAGTTCTTGGTTGCAGACTGAGGGGAATCGTCAGCATCTGAACAGAGTCACGAGCGTAGTCGCAATCCTACCTTGAGAATGGTTGCGGTCTCCAGCATTTCGGCCATGAAGGTTGAAATGCCTTTGAGCTGGCTGTCTCCAGCACCGACTCGCGCAAGGATGCAATCGAAGATTGGAACTTGTGCTTCTTCAGCTGGGACGAAGGAGCCGACTTGTGCCATCAGGGCAATGCAGCCGATCTGCGGGGGGTCCCTCGTCAGATGGAGCGTTTGCGACAGGAAAAGGTATGCAGCATCGCACCTGTCTCAGATAGACACTTTTTCCGCCTGTGTTAGCTCCAGTGATGATCTGGAATTCACTGTCATCCTTCTTCATCTCGACGTCATTCGGAATGAAATTAATGTCCGGTAGGGTCTCAAGGCATGGATGGCGGGATTCCCTGAGGACCAAATCGCCTGTGCCTTTCTCGAGCACCTTTGGCTTCACGTATGCGATAGGGGCGTTGTTTGCGACGTGCGCGAAGCTGTGCAGGAAGGAAGCGTTGGAACAGTCTACGCCTTACTGTACTTGGTTACTCACCTTGTGATGACGTCGAGATGTGCTATAACTCCGTTGAGCTCCTCCAGGCTTGGCGCATACGAGCCTGCGATGTTGATGACCTCCTTTGCTAGGGTGGATTGCTTCTTCTCGTATGTCTCTTGTAGATCCACAAACGCTTCATTGAGTTTCTTCAAATCCTTAGTAGTAAAGAAGCAACCATTTTGACGATTTGCCAGCTCGATATATTCTTTCTTGCCCTTGATGATTGCCGCTTCCTACACATCACACGGTAATTCGTATTAGAAGTGCATGACAACGCGAGGCGTCCAAAACCCTTGTACGATTGCGAATGCTCACCTTTCGAGTAAGGCGGAAACAATGTCCGTAAACCTGATGATTCTCGAAATTGAGAGGGCACTTCTTCGGATTACTAGTGTCAAAACCTAAATCATTCGCTGTTTCTTCGAATTGGCTATTCAGAGCATTCTTGGTCTTCTCCAACTTCCTAGCGATCTCTTGTAAGCTGCTGTCGAACTCCGCTTTGATGGTAATGTGATGATCGCGTGATTCGAAATCAATGGTTGTCTCTACGAGCTCGACTAGCTTTTGGGTATTCTCGACGCAGACCTGCGGGCGGGCATGGCAAGCTGTCATCAGCCGCGCACGATTGGTAGATAACTAGACAGGTCCCACCTCTAGAACATTGCAGTAATGCTCGTCCATCAAAGCTGTAGCGCTTTCATCCGTGATATGCCATTGCTTGTTCGATCTCTCTCTACCGATAGGCATGAGAGTGTCGAGTATCTCGGGCAGTTTCATAATCGCCTGATAGACTCGCACTACATCTTCCAATCCTGCTCGACCAGCCAAGAACTTCTTGGATAGACGCTGGAAATCCGGCATGAGCTTGAGGAAGTCGTCCTGGTAAAGGGAGAAGGAGATGGTCAGATCACTGCATCCAAACTTCACGAGCAGATGACCCGGCTAGAAAGTTCGTGTACTCACTCGAATGGCGTTGCGGATATTCGAGTTATCGACAAACAACTCAACAAGCTGCTGGCGTTTTTCTATGAAGCCGAACGAGACACAGACGAGCGTCAGTCGGGTAAGCTTCATCTTCGTACTTCAATCCGAAGTCTATCCTTACCGATTTGATGGAGATTGACCAGAGGTTGCTTGAGCCACATAGCCAACAACCTCGTCCCTTGGCCAGTCTTGCATTTATTCAATAATCCAAACAAACTAGCAGATGAGTCTTTCCCTGCTCTTCCGGTGATTGCACTTCCACCCGCATGCATACCAGACACAGAAGCAGCAGCTCCCGTCTGACCAGGAGCATTCGTATCGGGCATGAGCGTCAAAGCGCGCACCGCACTCGAGTCCAGCTTCATATACTGCGATAGATCGTGCGAGTGTAACTCATATGCACCGCGGTGGATGTTGTTGCTGAGTAGGTCGAGGTAAGAAATGAGAGCGTTGCATGCTGACATTGCGAGTTTTTCCTCGAAGGCGGCTGAGAAAGAATGGGTTGTGAGAGCTCAGAACATGTACGATGGTGTGGAAAAAATCTTTTCGAGAAATGAAATGTACTCACGAAGCGTTGCAACATCCAGATTGCCTTTTAGCAACCCATTCAAATCCTGGTCTACGTTCTTAACGGCGAAGTTGGCTGTGAAACAAAGAGTAGGTGAATTACGACAGCATAAATCATGTCAGCGAATGAGACGGAGCTACTGCAGCAGAATGCCCTTCATATGCCGGAAAAACACGACACGCACTCCTCTTCCTCTCGGTGACAACTATGCCACATCGTTCGATGAGCTTGCGCAATTTTTGAGCCTCGGGATCGGCTGTTTTCTCCTCTGCTGGAATGAGCACTTCTTTGACACCTAATTGGATTAGGAGGGACTGCAACGATTCACGTGTACAGAGAGAAACGAAGTCAGCTTGGTTTCTCGAAGCGCGACAAAGGAGGAGAATAATGTGTAGAGGTAGAGAAGGTGAGCTGGCAGAGAGAGAAGCGGAGAAGGCTCTGAGAATGAAAAAAGTAGATGGACAACTCACCTCTGTATTTGAGAAAATATCCGTATCGACAAATTCTGTAACACCCAAACGTCTCTCCACCGAATCAATATAAGCGATCCCAACATTTTTAATTCCATCTTTGATTCTAAAGCAAATAGCGATGCACATGGGTGATTCTGTAATATTCTGGTTAGAATTATCGAATAAAAGATCTTCAACTTCTTCGAAATTGCCAGGTGAGGCTTGACGATCTAGTTCCCATGTACTGCTATTCTTGGAAGAACTGGGCTGAGACCAGATTTCTATTCGGAGTTGTTTGGCGGTTATTGCTTCTCGGAGGAAATTGATAGCTACACTCTTGCTGAGCGTACAGCTTGGAATACCATCACTTCCACTTGCCATAGAGCGGGATTTGAAATATTTGAGAACTGTCTTGGTGTGGTAGACGTTGTCGGCGACTGTTTACGCGCGAAGCCATACCATAAGACGCGGCATGTGAGAGAACGAAAGTTAGGTGAAACCGAAAGAGTACGACGAAACATGCGTGAGCATGGAAGAGCGTAGCTTAATAGAAGGACACGTCATACTCACTGTACAGGGCATCTTCGCCATGAGCGGAATAGTAGTCTTTCCGATCAAAGAGGCGGATAACGCCAGGGCGGCGCTGTAGTATGATATGGAGGACGTGGTGGGTTCAAGGTCAGCTAGTGCATCTCCTGCCAGGGGACTAAAAATCTAATTGACAACCCACCGTAGGCATCTTGCGATAAAAATCAGCGAAAGCATTCTCCTGCTGATTGTCTGCGGTGGAGATAAATCGCAGGAGACAAGTTCAGTCAGTCTCATGTACGAACGGAACGGATCTCAAGCTACGAAGCAAGCTTCAGCCTGGACGGTCTGCGCACCCACCTAGCGCGAAATCTGGCTTGTTGAGAGCTGCTTTCGAGGTCGTATACATGACCATCTTGACTAATGTTCTACTGGAGGTGATACCGAGGTTGGAATTACAGCGCGACTGTAGGTATCTGGAATCAGCTCCAGCTCGATCTTGAACCTGACTTGAGGTTACAGCGACACCGGCGGCACGCAGACAGCCAGCTAGGCGAGGGACCAGAAAGAGGCAGAGTGAGGAGGCCTATCGTATGAGAGTCTGGCGGTTTACTCGTTGAATATGAAACGGGTGAACGAGGATGGATTTGGAGAAAGAGACCAGCTTCTCAAAACAACGAGACGCAGCAAACGCGTAAAGTGTGGCTGCATGATCGGGGTCAGTACTAGTCAGCTACACGATAACACGAAGAGTAGCGTACATAGTCACACAACAGGCATCGTGGAAAGCGCTAGCTGTGCTATTACTCCCTCTGTACTTCGCATACTTACACTCCATGGCCTCGAACACGCCGCCTCAATCTTCGATCACCTGTTTGTTCATGCAAGGCTACAACGGTAATCCAATTATCCGTCTTCAGCTTTAAACTACCACATTGGCGATTTCGCAAATGCAAGACAGCTAGCATGTATAGTATACATGCACACCACTGCCGTCGCCCTCACCGTTCACCCTCACGCCAGACGTTGTTGGGCAGGACTGACGATGATGCCCGAGCCAGCGCACAGACGCTCGACCGTTCGCGAATGAGGTGGAGTCTCAAGAAGAAAGCAGCATGTCCCAGTCCGAACCGAGCAAAGCAAAGCCAAGGTTGCAACGTCACCTTTTGGTTCACAAATGACATGCTGCTTTGATTACCCCAGCGGTATTTACAAGCGTGCTCGATGCCGGATGCAGTGAGTGCATCATCCGACCGAGAGCTGCGCTTGTCGGTTCACTTGGAATGCAGGACTTGTGCAAGGGGGCCAGATGGCGAGAGGGACAGATATCTGAGCAAGCAAGATGGACAAGGCTATGGAAGCGAGAGCAAGTGTTACGCTTCTTACAAGGACTGGGTGGTATGAGATACAGTAATACTGGGGCGAGTCATCCTTGCATCCCTTGTAGCAGGGTTTCAAAAGCTAAGGTCATTACGATCCAGGACTCAGCAACCAGGACGACAATGACACCACCGATGTCACCCACTCCCTGTCGACGCAAGCAGGAGCCCCTGCCTGCATTTCCGACTCGGGTGCCCTTCGAAGATGAAAAGAAATGCATGTGAATCTTGAAGGACGGAGACAAAGCAACCAAGAAAACCGCGAGTATAGTCGCTTGCTTCACGGTGGGTAACGTCAACCATGCAGTGCCTGTGTGGGGGGTCGCTCAGGTCGTCGGCCGGCTGGAAGAGAGCCGAAAGAAATCCGAGCCTCCGTGCAGATGGTTTCGGAAGAACAGTGCAAACCAGAGCGTGAAAATCATGCTTGTACAACATGCTCGCTCTCGCAAAAAGGTGAGTTGAAGGCACACTGTCTCATATGTCTTCCAGGCGTTGTTCTTCGAGATAAGTGAACTGAAATCTTCTTTCTTTTCCCTCCTCTTTCTCTCCTCGTAACGGACTTGTGCCCCCAAACTCGACCGCACCCATGCATATTTGGCCAAATTTCGGAAATTCGATGCGAATCTTACAAAGCTCGTCCCTCCTTCTACACTTCAAGACGATTAATTGCGAGACATGAAATTTCTCGGCTTCCAAGCCTTGGGCTTGCTGCTATACATACAGGTGATCATGAAGCGGGGACCCTTCTTCGCAGGGCAAGACGCGCATCTCGGGAGTGTCGACAAACATGAGCCTTGCGGCATTTGCCTGTAAGGTGAATCCCACACGGAGAGTAACATATAATGTGCACGGGCACACCTCCGTCGGAAATGCGCTGCAAGTCTGAAACAGAGAGTACGACGACAACGTACGAACAGAAGAGTTGCAGAGTTCAGTCTACCATCTTCATGCCATGTACCACTTGTTCAAGTCTATGAAAGCTACATCCTCATCCGAGAGCCGCGGAGAGAGGAGGGCAATCCAAACATCCCGACACAAGCAGATATCCGACACGGGACGAGCTATTCCCAAAGCCATACACGCGCTAGTCAATCTCCTAGAAGTTGAAGAGCGTGGGAAGCCTGCTTGTGTGCTCTGAATGTAAGGGCATGGTCTGTGGGTAGGGAACAGTATCGATAGTCCAGACCCAGTTTCTATCTCTTTGGACGCTGGTCGTGAAGGAGGGTGGGAGAGTTATAAGTTTGGGCAAAAGGAGCAAAGCAAAGCAAGGAGAGATTGGACGAGGCCAAGTCGAGGACGAGGACACAGCTCTGATCGCGTGTGCTTGGCTGTCGGTATCCTTGTCGTGAAGTACCGGCCATCGAGAAGATCAGGCTGCGTGGTGAGAGGAGGGCAAGGATCGAGGTGGAGGGAGGGCAAGGAACGAAGTGCACATGGCAGAAGAAGAAGGCCTTCTCTCCTTCTCTTTCATTCATTCGCACACTCTTCAATCATTCAAGCACCGCGACGATCCTCTTTCTCTCTGTCTGCCAGCTCGTCCCTCCCGTCGCCCACTCCACCCGCATCGGCCTCGAGCTCATCAACCCACCCACATCTCCGAGATTTACGCCTGTCTGATCATCAAGGATATACACGGTCCCACGAGGGTGGTTAGTAATCATCGCCAACTTGGCACGAGGCTCAGCTGTCACTTGTCCTTTACTGGGGCACTCCCATCTCATCTCCGGTCAGGGCGCTCGGACCGTCTACGACCATCACCGACCTTGATATCTCCGATGGACAACTACCCGCAGCATCATCATCATCCCGGACGGCGGTCATCCACTCCCTCGCAATCTCATTCTCTGCATCCGAGTCCGCAGCATTCATTCAATCGCAGGCGTGAGTTGTCACCCAGCTCCATTACTACTTCCCCTCCTGACTCTCCTGACTCTTCCTTTCCCTCATTGTTTCCGACTTCCTGCCCTTCTCTTCCTCTGCACTCCATACATCTCCCCAACAGCCTCCAGACCTCATCTCGCCCTCCACTCCTCTCCCATATCCACCATCCCACCTCTACCTCTCTCCAGCAGTCCAACCAACACTCTCCATCTCAGTCCTCTCCATGCACGCGCGCACGATTCAAAGCGTGATTCCGGGGGAAGCGGAAGCCCTCGCAGTGGTGGCAGTAACAGTCATCACAGTCATAGTGGCAGTGGCAGTACACTAGACACAACCGAATGGCGCTCAACTACAAACGTCTACATCAAAGGATTGCCCGAGAGGTGTACGACGGAAGATCTTCAAGCTTGGGCTGAACAGGTTGCTAGACCTGTTTCGGTAAAGACTATCAAAGATGCCAGAGATCATAATATCTGTACTGGACTAGGTGGGTTATTATATCATCTGTTATCTCCTCTACTCTTTCTGTCTGCAGGTCTTGTATTCGCTGGTTTTCTTTGACTGACTTGCGCCTCCCCCTGTCTCTCGCTCCGTTTCTATGTGTCTCTCTCTATCTCTCTGTCTCTCTGTCTCTGTCTCTATCTCTATCTCTATCTCTTCCTCCCCTCTTCCTCTCCTACTCCTCCCCTCTTCCTCCCTCTTCCCTTGCCCTTCTGTTATAAACGACAGGCTTCGTTAGATTCGCCCTACCTGCACAGGCAAAACTTTTCATCGCGCTTGTGAACGCCGTCAGCGGCTACGAAGCATGTTTTGCAAAGGTGTGTTCACTTCTCCAAACCACTGCCTTTTCACCTTGCAGGAAGCTGAGAGTTCTCTTCCTGCCTTCCTCTTCCTCCTGTTATCTGACCGCCTCTTCCCTCCTGTCTTCACTCCCATCCTACCTACCTCCTTCCAATAATGACACGAAATCATCCAGGAGACATACGTCGGCAAAATGGAAAAGGCGTCCGATCCTCGGTCTGCGAATCTCTACCTATCTCACGTAAGTCTTTGCCCTTGTATTCGTGCATGCAACTTAAGGCTGAAGATAATCTCCATACCGCAGATTCCCCTCTCGTACAACGAAGAAGACGTTCTTGCGCTTTTTCCTTTTCCTCCATACATCGTCCGCTCTCTACGGCTGCTGCACGAAGGCGACCAACCAGGAAAGCGCGCCCAACCAGGAACAGCCTTCAAGGGTGCCGGTTTCATCCGTCTCGACACGCGCGCCATGGCAGAACGGGCCGTCTCCGAACTAAACGGGAAAAGACTACCAGGTCACGGTCGAAGACCGGGCAAATCCATCCTCCCCACTGGCGAAAAACATAGCTATGTCGATACTCTACAAGTTAGATTTGCGGATACTAAAGTACAGAAGGAAATTAAAAAAGCAGAATCGGAAAAGGAGAGATTGGATCGTCTTGCTGCTGAAGGTGGAGGTGGTAGCCACTCTCCATCCGCAGAGTTTGATGGCTTTGCTGCAGGACCAGGAGGAGGAGGAGGATCACCGGGCTTGAGTAGATCTAGGAAGGGACAAGCGTACCGCAGACTCTCGTTTGGGACCGAACAGAAGATCAAGAATAATGCACTTAGGAAAGGAAGGAAAGGATCAAATGCTGCTCTTCATGGAAATTTCGGTCCTCCTCACTTTAACCACTCGTCATCATCTTCATCCGCTTTTCTTCCTCCCCCGCCCCCTTTCGGCTCGTCATCAGCTTCCTCTCTGGGCTTATCGCTCCCACCCGCATTCAAAAACTTTCCTGCTTTCCCAGCTCCTCTGCCTCCTTTTCCGACAGGATACGAACGGTCCCCATCGCCATCTTATGGATCTAATCTTGCAGACCCGCTGCCCATCTCGAGTCCAATGTCAAGGACGTCTTCTTTTCCTTATCCACCTCCACTACTCCCGGCTGCGCCAACTCCACTCTCGCGCTCGTCATATGCAACGCCTTCTCCTCCACCACTATCAACCTCAGACTCAGGCTCCTTCACGGGCAGTTCAGCCTCTTATTCACCTACTACACCCTTCTCGAATTTCTCGCCTCAGACTGGCTTCAGGAACGCTAGCATTAATATATCTGGTGCTAGTGGTCCTGGTCAAACTCGTTCTGGAACACCATTCCTGAGAAGACAGACTTTCTCTCCTGCTCCTCTTCCTCCGCTTGATTCTTCTTCTTTCGGTGATCTGGAGAGAAGTAATACTGCCGGCGGCGGCGGTCATGGTCTCGGTCTTAATCTTAGTCTACCTATGGGCTTGGGCAGGAACAGAAAGAACGACAGCAAGAACATCTCCAGCGATGTCATGGGTGACCTGTCTAGTCCACCTCAATCACAATCAAGCTCAAATTACGATGATGATATCTTGCGAAGCGTACAAGCTCTCCAAGCACAACATGACGAAATCAACAGATCGATGCAGAATTTAGATCGGCTCAGTATTGGAGGAAGCAGAAGAGGGAGTGAAGCTCTTTCTTCTTTCTCTAATTCGACAATGACCAATCATAATGACGAAATTGGTGGATTGAGTTCCATGCTTGGCAGGACCAGTCTCTCTGGTGTTTCTGCTAATGGTGCTCAGCAAGGCTTCAATGATCATGACTATGGATATGGATACGATCATGACCTGAACTTCACCTCGGCCGCTGAAGCAGCGAATTTCACAGGAGGCCAACTGTACGATCTTTCCAAGCTCGTCATGGCTCCACCCGCTACTCCCCCACCCGAGCATACGTATTTCGATACTCCCCTACCGCACTCCAGCACCGGCACCGATAACTCTCAAAACCAGCGTCCCACATCACGCAATCATCAAAGAGCACACACTACAGCTCTAACAGCCTTACCCGCTTCCTACGCGCACTACGATCCAGATTATTCACCCTCGAAATTGTTAGCTCCCCTTTCGGCTCTCGCTAGGAGAAGTAGCGCCGTTGAAGATCGAATCGCTAGAAGAAGAGGTAGCCAGATGAGCTTGTTTAATTCTAATAACTCTTCAGCTCGTAGTGCTGCTGGTGCTGGTGGGCAGGCTGCGAGAAGCGGTCCCGGTGGGGAATACTAGCTTTATCGTATATATTATTGGCTTTACGCAAACGAGAACATATCTTTGGTGAATTCTGCAACAATTGCATCATCGATAAAATACGGGGGGAAAAAACCGGACAGTCAGCAATCTCTATATCTACCTACTATCAAAAGACGCTATATACGTAATAACCGGCAACAAGAAAAACAAAATTAGCGTTTCGAAACGGATAACCGATCTGTGCTATCCCAATCCCGATGTGATGCTTTCTTCACTTGCAGCCTACCTATCCGCCTATGTGAACACATATACGGTCATTCACAAATTTGCAGAGAGAAAATACACGCGTCTCCTTCCTCTCCTTTTTCACTCAAAAAGCGAGGGTTATCCCGCAACAATAAGATCTATCCACCCTATATCAGAATCCCCTTAGTCGTCTTAACGAAAACCCTTTACTTTATACACGTCGACAGAATCGAGTTAGGCCTAGGGAAGTTAGCCTTGTCTGCCATTCTTTCTTCTTCTTCCATCCCTGCCTCTCTCATGCTTCCGAGGCATACTTCATCAGCACAAGCAGCAGCAGCAGCAGTACTTTCTTATCGGACTTGTAGCTCGAGTTTTCTTCTTCTTAAGCCTTTTCTACATGCAAACGTAATGCTATGCTACCGAAACTGCCGCCAGGACAGTTTAAGTTTACTCCCGCTTGCATTCACCTCAAATCGATAAATTGCTACGTTCCAAAGCACCACAGCTACCTTTTTCATTTGAAGGTTGCATTGCTTTGCGCTCGAGTCGTGTGCACGTATGCACTTGGCTTGGCTATACTTCAATTACGGTCTAGCTCAAGTGAAGAAAGCTGTTCATACCGAAACCAAGTCATTCACGTCGAATTCTTCGAGCGTGAAAATAGACTATGCTGTTGAAGGGACTACGAGCGCCCAGTAGTCAGAGGGTAAGGGCCAAACATCAGCCATAGAAAGATGTTGGGAAAGCGAAAAAG
>Ga0115846_101011_pt1 | contig 13402 bp, 8 predicted proteins | sample InSIn5gowninarea_2_FD_83860 | JGI IMG/M metagenome (GOLD analysis project Ga0115846, IMG submission 83860)
GGACTGGGGGGAGGTAGGAGGTTAGGGAGTAGATTGCTGCTGCGTCGGATGCGGTGTCTTCGGTGGAGGATGATTCGAATTCTGTCCAGTTGACGCCAGAGTCTGTGCTGTCTTCTTTCTCGATTTCTGATAGGTCTCGAGCTTCTGCTTCTGTCCAGTGATCGCTTGTTTCTCTGGCTGCGTAGTCTTCCCAGCCTTGAACGGCTTTCTTGACGCCAGCATCGTTAAAGTTAGGGTTGTACTCTTCTTTCAGGACTCCAAGTAGCTTCTCTAGTTCCAGAACACGGTCGAGCATGAAATCGCGTTGTTCACGTGTCTTGGTCAGGGCTTTCCTTAGCTCATCGACTCGTCCTCGTGCGAGGTTCAGCAGCACTCCGAGCTTGCCTTTTCCTTTGCCGGCTGCATCGCTCTTTACAACTCGTAGCTTCTCTCGTCGCTCCGTCTCTTTCAGATTGTCTTCTGCTTCTTTTAGTTTTCTCTCGAGACCTTGTATACTGATTGCAGTCGCTTCGACCTTCTCTTCAACTTCTTTCTTCGCCCTGTCGGCTTCAAACTGCAACTCTTTCCGTCTCTTGATGGCCTTGTTGAGGGATTTCTGTCTGGTCTCTTCCTGTTTCTTATATTCCTTCCCAATCGCAGCACATCGATCCTCACATTTTACACCGCCTACATGACCATACTCGTCTGACCCGTCACAACAAGTCTCGTAGTCGCAGATTCCATCGTTGACGTTCTCAAACCGCACATAACTTGGAATATGCCCCTTATTCTTACAATAGAAGCCCGGTAGTGCCAGTGACTCATTTGCGGGCGTTAGAGCGTTGGCACCAGGCCGTGGCTGAGGAAAGGACAAGTGTGATAGGTATGAGCATGCTGATGTTCCAGGCTCGTCAGAACCGTCTGGACAATCGCAATAGTCGTCGTTGACTTGTGAGAATGGTATTCGATGAGAGGGATTGGATATACAGGCGAATGTATTATCTGCTGACTTGTAGAATTTGGCAACTAATAAGTCAATCAGCTGGTTGTCGTAAAACATTGTACACTCCGAGTCCGAGAATGTTGTAGGATTATGGTGACAACGCACTTACACTCAGGACCAACACCTCTGGGTCGACCAGCGTCAGAGGGTTTAGTGTCAACTGCCCATACGATATGAGGGTTCAGCAGGAAAACTGCGAGCGGCCCCAGTGGTACGAGCATATCTGGAGGTAACAGCACCTGTATTGGGAGATCTCGAGGCTCAAGCGTTCGATATCAACTCTCTGAAAGTTGTCAGGTTGCGGTCGGCTTACCTTCTTTGTCCAGCGCACACGAAAAGGGGTAAGCAGAAGGCATCACGTGGAAAGGGGGTATAGAATATTCTTCATGTCTAGCTATCAATGATATAGTATTCCGCTCCTACTACCTAATAACATCAATTTGTGCCAATCAGGGTGTTCAGCTGTGATTCGATCATGTGACTTTTGTTGGCAAATTGACTCTCGAGCTGCTCGACTACATTCGCTTCACCACGTTGCCGTACTCATTTCACAATCTAAGATGTTCCTCTTTGTGCTCATCACTCGAAGCGAAAATATTACTGCCTTCAATTAACTTACCTAAGTCTTCGTACCTTCAGAATCTCATCCTGGCAGTTCGCTGGCGACTCCTTTACAAACAAGACTACGCATTCACTCTCAAACCCCCAGATTTCGGATGAGACGATTCGTGAACAGCAGGTAGTGCTTTTCCCCTCACTTGAAGTATTTTGCAGCCACGAGGTTTCTCGAACAGGTTCGCATCCATATGGTATGCTTGGTTAAATCGTCTTTGACTGAGCGGGCACTAGTACTTGATTTGTCAATTTAAGTTGTGTCGTTTCGCTGAGACAAATCTTAAAAGGCACCGAACCCCCGACGAGGAAACCTGAAGCTTATCCTCGGACAATGTCTGTTGCAGAGATAGACTAGCCTCAAATGAAACTCTACGTGTGAGTTTTTGTCCATCAGTTGTGTGTGTGATTCGGTCGTGATCAGGAACTGGTGGCTGAGAACACAATGAATCGGTGGGCTCATTAAGGTTCAGGAATCGAAGATTGGCGCAAATGTTGGTACGCCACGGCTTTCCAGCCCATAGACAAACTTCCTGGTAACAGCAGCATTCGAGATGATAAAGACCGCTTCAGCGCCAGAAGAGCTGTAAATCTTCCAAGCCTCTTCAACAAGATTTGGCCGTCCAGTAGCCCGAGTGTCGATGATAACGGCTTGCGGATCTTTTTGTTTGACATAATCGACAATGTATGGGGCGAACACCTTCTCAGCAGGTCCGGGAGTTGACCACAAGACTCGAACATCGAGGTCTGGAGCGTGCAGAAGCGAAAGAATTGGTGCAATTCCCGAGCCTGTAGCAACCACAACGATCTTCCTGAACACAACACCCATGTATAGCGCGCCCCGTGCGGGTGTGCCTTTCGTCCACAATTCCCTTGGAGGATCTTTTATGATTTTTGCGGTCCAGTCACCAGCTTTCGAAACGAGGACGCTGTAGCCGGCACCATCAGCGGCTGGAATGGCAGCAAATGCATGCCATTCCTTCATGGTGGAATCTGAAAACCGTGGCGTTGTGCATATTGGCAAGTTTTCGTGTGTGAAGTGTAATCGAACGGCATGGTCGGAAAGTGGCTCGGCTCGGACTGGTACTTTTCGCAATTTGAACCAAGGAGACAAGATAACAAGTGTGGTAACTATGAGAAGATAGAAATTTGGCGACACAACCAGGATATCTCCATAATTGTGCTCATCATCCAGGCGATCCTGAACAGATACAAAAATGAGGGTTTGAATCCAGAAGAGTCCGATTGCTGCCCAGCCCGCAAAACGGTGGAGTTGTTCCCACATGTTATGGTATCTAGCACGAAGCTGAGGCAGTGACAGGATGAGAATGTTGATGAACAGGAGGTCAAGAATAACTGTAATGAAGAAGCTGGCGGTTCGGAAATCGTTGTACTGGAGATTGCTCTGAATATTCATGATGGACGTGTTGTACAGAAAGAACCAGAGAACGGCTGCTATGCCGCAGCCAGAATGAATTCCACCAAGATGGTAAAGTTTGGCAACGAATCGGCGAAAGCGAAGAGGTAGGCTCTTTGGTGTCTTCCCGAAGAGCCAGAAAAGAAAGGTGACAACATGTTCATTACGGATCATAACCGTAACAGCAATATTGACAGCGACAGGCGTTGATAGTCTAACAGGCGAGAGGAAGCGATCAGGTCGAGTCACTTCATAAATCATCATGACAACGTTGGCCAAGAGAACGAAGGACACAAGTCTCTCATAGACGTTGAAGAATGTCCAACGTAGGTTCCGCCACCAACGTGTATACCTTTTTTCTGGAAGTGGTAATGGATCGAATGTTGATTCTTCATGCTCGTGGTAGTCGTCAGCTTCGGAAAGTGTTATCTGTCTCTGCGACTCGTCCTTTACGTTGCTGGTTGTTTCGTCCTCAAGTCTGGCATGGCCGGTGTTTTGGTCTGACTGAGCCAGCTTGGGAAATTCTGACACAGGAGAGAGAGATTGTCCCTTCTCAGCTGCATCAATGTTTTGATGATAGACGTCTGCTTGCTGGTCATGTTAGCAGCGGGCAGAAGGAGCTCAGTGGAGGCACTCACATTCAGACCTTGGTCATCCGACATCGTGGGCGACATGTTGTGTTAATGATCTCTCACAATGGCAACGTGGCCGTACGGGGGCGCGCAAGGCATGATATATGCCAGATACAGTGCCTTTCTTCATTTTCTTTCTATTCTGGGTGATGGACTGTACTCAATCGTATTGTTATTTGCGATGGTAGCCACGAGGTATTCACCCACCTTGTCTGCAGAACCATTCGTAGGGAGGCTGAGGGTAAGTGATGCATCTGCACTAGCCGGGTTGGAAGCGACATAGGAAAATAATTTATTGGCGTGAAGTTCATCGTAACCCTGTTCTTAGCTATTTCTGTGCAGTATCAACTTGGAGGTGAATACGGCTTTGCCGACTTCAGAAGGAGCAGCCGAAGCCACCAACGACGGAAAATTTTTGCGGACGGGCTAGGCTGGGATTAATAAACAACTTGAGATCGTATGATACACCGTATTTCGTGATATTTTGAATAAGACAATGTAACTTCGTGTTTGCGCCTTCTACAAACACCCTCGAATCTCCACTACCTCAGCTCTTTCGTGCAGATACAACGTCAGGAACTGCCTCGCCTCAATTGTGCTAGACATCACCTCTACGCCAAGAATGGAGTAATTGACGATGGCGCATTGAATGACTGAAACATTGCGAGAGACTCGCTGAAGGAAGAGAGCACACCCACTTCCTTAGCTACGTTTAAATTCATTGGCGTTCTTGGTAGGGTGTTACCTTTCGAGGGCTCGTGGACATCCACACTTGAGTCGTGAGCAGGTGTAATATTGTTGCCGCACACCACGCACGACATATGTGCATGTTGATTTGACATAAACCCTACCAAGCATTGTGCCATCTTGAGTTTCCCCATGTTGGTACATCAGGAGTGCTGTACAGTAGGTAACCTCCTGAGTGCGCCATCTGCATCGTTAAAATTACCGTACTTCTGCTCTCCCGCACATGGAAGTATCACGAGCTACTGCGTACTTCCGCCTCCATTGTGCTTTTGTACTATAGACGGCACGTTTGAAATGGTGCTAACACTTGAAACATCAAAGCCCCTAACCCTGTGGATTCTCGAACGCTCCGAGATAACCGCCAAGGCTGAGGGTAGGCTAGAGAATCATAAGAGTTATGCCGAGCTTTGTTCATGGAGCTCTATCCGTTGAGAATTGATACTGAGCATCAAGAGTCGCTGTTTGAACATCCTTGCCATTCTCTCATGGTACAGAGTACATATATCAGAAGGAGACTCCATACAGACGCAGTCACGAAAGTCTTTGATCCCTTCTGAACGTCGAACAATTCTACAGCTATCCAAGTATGTTAAGTATTTGTAACTCACCTGCTCGCACCAATTGAGACGGCTATCATACCCTTGTGCACATACCCGCGCTATGATTGTATCTCCAGCCGCTGTGCTCAAGCGCCCACTCCCACTGAGGCCATAGTCCTTCTTCTGCAGCGTAATCGCTAGGACTCCTGTTGTCCGCATCGAGCGCATTAGGATCGCACCCTGCTTGTAAAAGGATGAGCAACTTTAGCCTCTGACGCTTCTTACACATCCATGACGGTGGCTCAATGTCTACCTCTCGACATAGGTCCGACGGAGAGATGTCTTCAAAGTCGTCTGTGTCCCAAAGTGCACAGTAATGATATGCCGGATTCCAACGGTGCTCCCTCCCAGAAGTCTCCTCGTCCTCCATCTCCTCCTCGTCCTCCATCTCCTCCTCGTCCTCCATCTCCTCCTCGTCCTCCATCTCCTCCTCGTCCTCCATCTCCTCCTCGTCCTCCATCTCCTCCTCGTCCTCCATCTCCTCCTCGTCCTCCATCTTCTCATCATCATCTGAAAGGAAATGGTTGGCACTATGCTCTTCTCTATCCAGGATGTCGCACCAAGGACATCTCCGCAGGTTCTGTTTTGGTAATTGTGTACTCCTTTCTACTCGTTGGTTCATGCCACCAGGAGGCCAACTCGCTTTAAGCTCCGCGACATAGGCTTGGTCAAGTGGAAGCGTCGCATATTCCTCCAAAACCTCCAATGAGGGCGTACCGAAGCTCTTCTGGGTTGTAGATTTGGGACCTGGACAAATTGCGAGGAAACCAACCAAGCCCCAAGACAGGTTAAAGTCGAAACTCCAATGTAATGCACCCATTTTCTGATCATCGCAAGCATGTACATTGGCACTCTGGAATATCAGCACTCTCAGAGTTGATAGAGATCGATTCTTGAGTGACTGTGCTGCAAAAAGCAGTGGTGTTTGTCCAAGATCATTACGAGTTTCTGTATCGTAGCCGACAGCACACACTGCGGTGACAGCATCTTGGAGGCCATTGTATGTGGCATCAACACCGTTCATTATCAGAAATAACGGCGATGGAATTATTTTATTGCCTGGGATGGATTGCTCACAACAGGCACCGCTCGAAACAGCGATATTTGTCATGGCTATGACTTCCGAAGGTTTCGACAGCGCACCGTTACCCACGATGAACCAGCCACTCGAGCTCACTAGGTCTACATGGGCGTTCCAGACGGAATCCACAAGTGTGGCGGGGGAACCAAACCTGTGTGAATGTTTTAGCTCCTGACCTTAGAAAACTCAAGGGTTACTCACGATAGACAGTTGTCAGTGCTTGCACCGTTCGCGACTAGATACCGGAAAATTTCGGTGCATCCGCTATACATAGCGCGCTGTTCCATCCCGTCAGTCCTGAACAGCCATGAGATGTGGTTTCGCTTACATGGAGAAGCGACACGCCACCCGGATCGACATCTCGTGCTGATGCACGGCCAGTCCGAATAAGACTCATGAATTGGTCAGTGTTGTTCTCCGCAACGCTTCGAACGATAGCCGCGTCTTCTGGAACGACATTAAAGGGTGTGATTGACGCGCAGAGTGGGGTTGTTCGATCGTTTCTCTGCAAGGTGACTTGAACTCCCGTGTAAGCTGCCAATCCGGTCTCCGTAATGAACGATATCACAAAATAGTAAGGCTGTGCCTTCCCAGCTTCATAATTCGTAGCCAGACCATGATGAAGATCAATACTGACCGTACCGGATGCTCTGAAAGAGCTTCTGGCCACAGAAAATGCAAACGCACCCGGCACTAGTCTCGAGGTACCGATTTGGAGACCTGCAGAAAGCTCCCTACCTTCTGAATACTCATGGTTTTGTGAGTTGGTCAACTTGTGACCTAGCATGGTATCTCCTTTGCTAGTACATTCTGTGGGGCGAGTAGTTCTGTTGGCCGAGGACGAAACCTGGGTAAGGATGTGCTGGATGTCATCTATCAGAGGGTCAAAAAAGTCTCTCTTCGGTTGTGTTCTGGCCACGCGGGGATGGAGTCTGCAGCATTTGTGACAAGAGTCTCTCAGGTTCTGGAGTGATTTGTGCAAAGCTTGTAGTGGGTAGACGAATCTCTCCGGGTTTTGGCCATTAACATAGGTTTGCATGACAGTGTCGTCTAAGCTCAGAGCCGTTCGTGAGTCATTCGTCTCCAGCTGGTAGCCAAGAAAAGAAATTCTGAATGATGCCGTTGGAGAGGACAACGAAATGGGCGAATTTGGAACCGGTGTAGGTAAAAGGTCATCCAGGTCTAGGTCCATACAATCCGAAACGTTAAACGATTCGGTAGCGGAAAGTTGTTGAGGTATACATCCGACAGATCTGACTCTCGACGTACTGCGCTCAGTGACGGAACCGGAATCGATCATGCTAGGGGGACAAAATTGTGAATCCTGGTATGGTTCCGGATGCTGCACGAAATCTATGGTATTGTGGTAAGCTTCGCAAATGGGAGGCCGTGTGGCAACTTTGAAGGGGTCAGGCATCAGTCTTGGTGATGAGACAGGTAGATTTGTCGAACATTGCGTTTGATGGGCTGCTGATAAAGCACCACTGATGATCGTGCTGACAGTATCACTGCTGATACAGATTGAAGCAGTGCTAATCTCTGGGCTGAGGACTCGAATACCATGCGTTATTCCTTTTTGAAATTAGTACAACAGAAAAAGTCGGAAGAAATGGTGACAGTACCTGGAGAGGCCGGCAGTACTTTGGCCCTCTTGGCCGCGCGCTGTAATTTTTCGTTGCTGACAAGGGCACCATGATATACGAATTGAGACGCTTTACCTTGCATATCTCGTTTCCTCTTCAGCGACAACATCGATTGCATATCATGGTCCTTGACCTTCTTTTTGATATCCCATTTTTGCAAGATATGCTTGAGCTGCTTTTCGCTGCTTGGACGTGAGCAGATCATCATGATTGAGCACATACCACAGCCTGCGAGGGTTACTTACGTCGCGGCCAAGCCCTTGGCTGTCAATTCCTGCAATATGTCTTTCCTGGATTTGTTCTGGCTATAAAATTCAATGATAAAGTCTTTGTGTCCCTCCCACTCCTCATCTGATATTCGCCTCGATTTGGAGGTACGCTGCGGCTGCTCCGCCGATAAAGACATTTCAGGCGGAACATGCGGTGAGTTTGTATGGGAGATGAAGTAGACTGCGAATTTCGGTCCAAGGAACGTTCGATATATACCCAAAGAGATGAAAAATGGGAAAGGCTGAATGCTAAAGCACCACCTGAGATTCGTTTACGTTTCGAGGTTAGCGCGGCCAGATGGTACACGAGTGGAGTCGCTGCAGGTGAGGCTTGTCAAGGTGTCGAATCCAGCCAGTCATATTCGCGAAAATGGTAAACTGGTGCAAGACTTGCACAGAGCAAGTCATGCCAGATGGTACATTGGCAAAAGCATTTAACTCAGGCTTCGAGCTCACCAACATGACGAGAACACAGACATCAAAGTTCTGTGCGCAAAAACTTGACCGATAGCACATTCATTCAAGATGTTGACTTTCAGCTGGCTTGAGGTTGGATCTGACGTCCATGCAGGCAAGTGTCGATTGACAACCTTGCAATATCGTACTGATAGATGTCAGGGGATCTCTCAGGGCCAATCAGCCCTCCATCGAACCACCCAGAAAGGGACAATCCGAACAACTCTCAACTAGCTGGAGAGCTGCAAATCCACCATAGTCAATCATACCAAAGCAAGACAAAGTGGATGGAGACTGGAGCAGAAGACCTTGCCGGCATTGGAAGCCAATTCACTGGTATGGAAAGAGATGTTGAAGGCGATATGTTGCTGGTTCAACCAAGCAATGATGAGAAGGTCACATGAGCTGTTGATGCACAAATAGGGGCCATGAATCTCGCTCTAGGAGTAACATTATCTCTGCAACGTATCCATTGCTCCTCGAACAGACTTGTAATGCGATTTGATCACTGCTTCAGAGATAAATTCATGTCGAGTACTCACAATCCGAGTCTTGTGTACATATAAAGCACAAGCTCACATTGTCGTTGTAGCTTATAAGCAGATAATATCATCTCCATTTGTACTTTCGAAGAAGAAATAGAGCAAGAATTCGATCAAAACGTAGAGCAGCAGTATGAAAAATAATGGTGAATGATGGAGTTCCCAGGGAGGTGAAATGAAAACTGCCAAGACCGTGATTCTGGCGCTAGTCCCAAAATTGTCTAGTTTGTTACAGTATAGCAGCCTGTCGGATGTCGTTCCACGCAATCACGATAGCAAATACAGACTACCATACGGACAGATCTTACTGAGCACGTTGATCAGTACCCGTGCAACCATCGAAATGCATATCCTAGGACTTTCCTGGATAGGGATGGTTGGATATCGTTCTTCGCTGCCGTGTAGCTGGGCGTAGACTACCTCGAGGACAAGTGAAGAGAAAGGGGATCAACACGTAATAATGTCTTCCGCCAGCTTCGGAACTCTGCCATAGGAAGAGCAGTAGAAGACGACAGTTGAGAAGAGTGTACTCACCGCATCCGAACATGTTACAGAAAAGGTAGTGATAACATTCCAAGAAAGTGAACAGGCTGCACAACGCACATGGTGCAAGGTAAAAACCATCGGATGTAAGCAGGACCAACGTTGCTGCCTCTTCGGAGATCTTTGTTTGTTGCCCATTTGCTCTCAATTCCCCCCATCAAAAGTTCGAGAGCCCCTTTAGTGTTAGCTACATACAGTACTAGTACTGTAGACTAACGAGTTCGCGAAACAATCTGTCATGGAACGCCTGAAATGAGTGAACGCAGACCACAAACCAGTAACAATGTCTCTCAAGATGCACAAGATCCTGTAGCGCCTCGTCTCGCACTTTTCATATACGAGTACCTATCCTGGACAGATACGAGAACCACCTGGTTGCAGATGATTCGCTAGATGCCAGAGAGTCCTACTCGCTACATTCTGGCCGCTTGAAATGAGTAAGCAGCTAGTTGCTGACCCAACCTTCAGCCTGACGATTATGCTGTTGCTGCAATCAGAATAAGTGGAGTACAGTACCTTGTCTGATACCATTCTCATGCTAAGCAACTACACAAATATTCATCACCGTCATGGGCGATGCAGGAGACTCTCAAGCTCCACCACTACGGGTCATCATCGTTGGTGCTGGTATGGGCGGTCTCACAGCTGCCATTGGACTAGTAGATAAGGGTCACAAAGTAACAGTGTTCGAAGCAACGAAGGAGCTTGTTACAGTAAGCACAGATCTACACGTTGCAATCTAGCACTCATTGGATACAACAGGCAGGAGCAGGCCTCCAAGTACCTCCACCAAGCACCCGCATTCTACGAGCATGGGGCCTCGATAGTGCTTTCGAGCCAATGGTAGTTCTTCCACGAACTTTCACCTACCACAACTACGCAGATGGCCGCATCTTAGGCACTATTCCCATAAATCCGTTTTCTGAACAACAATACGGTTCGCCCTGGTGGTGTGTCCACCGCGCAGACTATCAATGGACTCTGTTCGAAGCAGCAATCAAGCGAGGAGTCTGTGTTCACCTTGACCACCGAGTGACAGACATAGACACGGACAGCACCACCGTAACCGTACAACACAACGGCGTCAAATCAAACTATGTGGCAGACCTGATCATCGGCGCAGATGGCATACGCTCCAGCGTCAGAAACATGATCCTGGGCAACGCAGACCCTGGTCTCCGTCCGTCAACCATTTGTGCCTACCGTGCCCTCATTCCTCGTTCGGCCATGATTGAGGACGAACTACGGGCACCTCTTTTGGATCCAGACAACGCACACGTCGATGTCTGGCTCGGTCCCTCCCATTTCCTTCTCTCATATCCCATTCGCCAAGATATCAAGGCACAATACAACCTCGTCCTCGTGCACCCCGAAAATGACGATCACACAACCCACGACCTCCCACCACACTTTCCGCGCCCCTCCTTCATCTCTGAAGTGTCAGCCCACTACACCAATTTCTGCTCGCAGGTCCGCAGCATCGTGTCCGTCATCGCCCCTGAGGACGCATCCGACTACTACATTGCGCAATCAGGTTTGGCAGAGAAAGATGGTATCCTGGAGTGGAAGCTGGCCGAACTGGATGCCCTTCCAACATGGACTTCTCCCCAGAAAACTTGCGTCTTGGTTGGCGATGCAGCACATGCGCAGAAACCGTATCTTTCCGCGGGTGCTTCAGCAGCTATGGAGGACGCGGCCGCACTTGCAACGTTCCTTGACAGGCGCCACATCGCTAGACATGGGTTGCCGAAGCTGTTGGAGGTGTTTGTGGCCATGCGGAAGCCAAGAGCAGAGCGGTATCAGACACTATCGGCCGCCGATGCAGTGTCATGGTCACTGCCTGATGGACCCGCCCAGAGAAGGAGGGATGAATTGTTGCAGTTTATGGGAGACGAAGATCGGCAGAAATGTGCTGATGCTATGGCGAAGATGCGAGCTGAGGCCATTGGGGAGTTCAATTTTGGAGATTCGGTTTTCATGGATTGGGCATGGAAATATGATGTTGTTGCTGATGCAGAGGATATCTTGAGCAAGATGACATCTTCGTAGTGAATTAGATCAACTAGTCTTTGCCCGTCTTTGTAGAGAAGAGGTATCGTTCACTCCCACGCATACGGATCCCATTCTCCAACGTTACCTTGCTGCCCCTCGTCCAGTCCATCAATTAGTTTTACGTCCTTTTCCTTCAATTCCCAATCGAAGATACCCTTGTTCTCAATGATTCTGCTTTCTTTGTCACTTTTCGGGATGATCACAACACCCTTTTGCAAACACCAACTCAGAACAAGAAGTCCAATCGGGAAGGGCCACAGGCTAGGACATGAGAGGTTGAAGACATACCAGAAAATCGTAGTTACGTGCGCCAGACATGGTGGCGAGTGAGGTGGTCTGTGAGTCGATATGGTAGGAGTAAGAACGCGCCCAACACGGTCGAGTCTGGAGGTGGTCCGGGCTTCTGTAGCAGACACTGTTTGAGAGGGCGGTTGTGCTTTCAAGGCTGCGTCACTCGACGTACTTCAACTGGTCGTCTACGTGCTAATGACAATGAAGATGGTTAATGACAACAATGCGGTCACAGGGTGAGAAAAAAAGAGTCTTGTTAAGGTAAGAGTAGGATTGGGTGGCAGAAATGATCTACGAGATTGTCGCTGTCCTTCTTACAAGCCGGGATGATGTCGATTCTCATGGGGAACTTGAAACCTGGAAGGCATCGCAATTGATCGAGAGCAATGGGTGGTGTTGCTCTATCGCCCTCCGTAGTTAGTGATGTTCGGAATACCTTAAGCACCATCGACGTAACTACTATTACCCATTCATCAGCACAACAATCTCTCTGCTTTGTACACATCCTACACCAGTTTGAACCATATTCCAGAACATGAATCAAATGCTTCCGTCTGTATCGTGAGTGCGCAAATTCAACGAAAAAGCACACCATGACCTACTAAAGATCCTCTTCTTCATTGCCCACCCCACTGAACTCCGAGAATTGTTCCGTTCGTGTGAATAAAATTGACCGTGGTCCATACCCATATCCATAGTCTTTTCGAACCTACTAACACACTACAATCTATTAAGACAGCACACAGAGATACTTACCAACATGGCAAACATCACACTTACATCCACTCTTCCCTTGAACTCCGGGATCTCAATCCCACAATTTGGCTTCGGCACTTGTGCCTCCGCAACATGCACCGCCAGTGCTCTCGCGGCGCTCAAGAACGGCTACATCCACCTTGACACAGCACAGATATACAAAAACGAGGCCGAGACAGGAAAGGCCATAAGCGAGTCAGCCATTCCCCATGACCGCATATTTGTATGCTCAAAGTTATGGGAGGATATGTACACACGTCAAGGCGCGCTCGATGGCGTAGAAAGCAGCTTGAAGAAGCTCGGCCTCAAAAGCATAGATCTTTATCTTTTGCATACGCCACGTCCTGGACCTAAAGCACGGCTCGAGTCCTGGCTCGGTCTGCAGGATGCTGTTGAACGTGGATGGGTCAAAAGTATTGGCGTGTCAAATTGGGCTCCTAGGCATATCAAGCAGCTTATGCAACAACCGGACGTCAAAATTTTGCCTGCTGTGAATCAAATCGAGTTTCATCCATGGCAGCAGCAACGTGAATTGCTCAAGTATTGTCGAGACAAGGGTATAGTCGTCGTGGCATACTCGCCGCTTACTCAGGGACGGAGACTTGGTGATGCCACGATCATCGGGATCGCACGTGAGTACGAGAAGACGCCGGCACAAGTAGTGCTGAGATGGTGTTTGCAAAAGGGTGTTGTGATCATCCCGAAAAGTGACAAAGAAAGCAGAATCATTGAGAACAAGGGTATCTTCGATTGGGAATTGAAGGAAAAGGACGTAAAACT
>Ga0115846_101012_pt1 | contig 13394 bp, 9 predicted proteins | sample InSIn5gowninarea_2_FD_83860 | JGI IMG/M metagenome (GOLD analysis project Ga0115846, IMG submission 83860)
GGAGCCGGCAGTGTGGGAATTCACCTTATAGCTTATGGCGGTCGAGACGATAAACTCTTCAGTGGAGCCATTTGTGAATCAGGCAATTCAATCCTCCTTGGCACCGAAAATTACAACGTCAGTAATGGACAGGCCATCTACAACAATATCTCTTCGGCAGCAGGATGTGCTGGATCAGCAGATACGTTGGCTTGCCTCAGATCAGCACCCTTCGACAAGTTGAATGCTGCTGTCAATGCGACACCCGGTTATGCTTTCGACCCGTACGAAGATGGTGGTTTGATTCAAGGCTCGCAATACGATCAGCTCAACCAAGGCAGATTCATCAAAGTTCCGCTCCTGAGTGGCGCAAACACTGACGAGGGCTCAGCTTTTGGACCTCGAGGAATCGACAACGACACAGCATTCGCCAAATATCTTGCAGGCACTGGCGGCAGCAAACCACTGAATCAAAGCACTGTCTCGATACTCGAAGCGGTCTACCCAAACCTGCCAGCAGCATCGGATGTCCTCTATAATGTGCCTCTCGACTATCAATTCAATAGTACATATGGCCATCAGTATCGCCGTGCCGTTGCATTCGGAGGAGACTTTGCCTTCCATGCAGCACGAAGATTGCAATGTCAGTCATGGTCAAAACAAAATGTGTCAGCGTACTGCTATCGGTTCAACGTCGTCGCGTATCCACTGTCCAATCTGACCGGTGCTACTCATTTTCAGGAGGTCGCTTTTGTTTTCAATAATCTGCAGGGTCTAGGCTATGCTGTCAATCCATTCTTGGGCCAGCCACAAACATACACCAACTTGAGTCAGCTAATGAGCAGAATGTGGGCGAGTTTCATGCACGATCGCAATCCAAATGGACATGGGTTGACGGGTTATGAACAATGGCCATCTTACGATACTGTTAGTGGAGGAGGCGTTGGATATGATTACTTCTTCGATGCCAACACTACTAGTCATCCTGAAAAGGATGTGTGGAGAGCAGAAGGCATTGCTTATCTGAACAGTCTTTGGAAGGATGCGTATGGTCGATAAGTCGCAGTCGGCTGTACGTTCGATGCAAGGCGAGGAAGTCTCTGAATGTTTCGTAAGAAATCGTGACGATGTAGAACCGTATTGTGGACACTTTTTTACGCACTCCCACTGTAGTGATTGTGAAAATACCTGCACTTTCTGGTCGTGTCAGCACATAGCTCTTATCACTTTAATTGTAAGCTAAATTTCTGCCTTCAGTTTGCAAATAAAGCTTGCTGCTCAAATATATGTCTTGCATCTGTAACCACGTAATTGACGCTAAAGTCCTCCTCGTCAGTAATCCGACAAACGGCATGGACGACAATAACAGAGTATTGAATGACTTGCCTAACTCTAGAGCACCCGATATAAGTTATATTCCAGTCAATCAAGATATTTTCACCAAACTCGATCTTGAGGAGCGTAAAGCGATGGTCAGATTCTGTCTTGAGGTAAGATTAGTGATACCCTGAACCTATCATCTGTTGATCGTGTGTAGGAAAGTCATGACTTTCGAGCCGAAGTCCTTCAAGACCTTTGTGAGACGAACTGGGAACCCAGCGGTGGGACAACTACGAAGAATGATGGGGAATCGATGACAGATAGCCATGGGCAGAAAGCTGGAAGCAAAGGCGAAGAGACACCGACGAACCTGAGAACAACGGCTGCGGATAGAACAGGATCTCCCGTACGATGTGATGGCTGTCGACGACGGAAGAAGAAATGCAAGCACATGTGACTTGTTGGGTCACGGCATTCAAAAGCTGCTCGGCCAGCTCCAAGAACAATATGGCAAAAGGACTGAATCATTCGAGGCTTTCCAATTTTTATGGGACTGAATCCGTTAAGCTGGTACCGAAAGGTACGCGAAGTTTGTCAGCGCGTCGATGTAATGCGTCAAGATTGTAACATGTTCGAGTTTTCAGACCCCTTTTAAAAACCTTGATGCTCGCGTTAATGTCGCCTATAAATTGAGACCCAGCCGACGGCAGTATACGTGACGATGAGCTGGATGCACAATATCCGATGAAATTAATCGTAGCAGGACACAACACGATTTGAGCAAAAGAACCCGTGGACTTGAAGTTGAGGATGTTACAAGCAAAGGATAGGCAGAAGTAGCCGCTATCCTTAGACGATTAGGGCGAGCGATAATGCTTAAAGTGTGCTTACAGCGCCATACTAACCTTTGAACGTGGTCTCCAATTCAAATTGGCAGCGGCTATTTTCAGGCAAACCCACGTAGTGGTCAATCGAAGTGAATGTTGTTGAGATTGCTGCTTTTGCTTCATCTCAAGCAATACTTGCACATGTCTTTATCGTAGTCTATACACTGACTCGACGACACCGTGTGCTTCGAAAAAGGGCATCTTCAGGTCGAACAATATATGTCTAGACGGACCTCAACTCGAGGTCTGGGAAATCGGACAAACCGAGTCTTGTGGTCGAGGTAGTATGATTGCTACATGCTATATGATAAAATAGGGCAGGCGACTTTTCTAGACTTTCTGGCGAATTACGTACCCAGAAGTCAAATAGCTGATCAGACGAGCCCGATGACACCTCAAATTGCTATTCACATAAAAGAAGACAAGATGTGCATCAAGGTGCTCCTCTCTTCCGCCGCCTATCGGCGGTCGTCCACCACCGCCAAGCGGGAAGAATCGAGGCCAGCTTCTTCGTTTGGACGTCCTCAATCGCATGAAGAGGCAGATTTGGACCGACTTCGATGCGATACACGACGGATGCATGGATGTTGGTGCTATATTGAATGCTCTTAGGGGTAAGACGAAGCCAATTTGAAGCTAGAGGTAAGGCCAAGGTGAGATGAGAGTGCCTTGACAGTTATTGAGAACAACTGCAAACGTAAAGCGAACAGTCCTTAAAGTGAAAGAATTTTGATAAATCACGATGATGGCACAGAGGATAATAACATGTCCACATTTTCGCGTTTCCACTTCCACTCTTCACTAGCGATTCAACAGGTTTACGAACGACAGATTGCACTTACAAAGTCCTCTGCAGTTTTGTTGCTCCTTCCTGCCACGATATCCAACATGACACAGTCTATTGGATCAAAGCGAACAGCTGATGAGGCAGATATGGATGCAGAAGCTGCTGATACACGTTGTAAGTACCTGTGGTGTAGCCAGTGAGCACTACTGACTGATGTAGCACCACTACAGCGCCAACTCGAGACCTGGCTTGGAGGCTTTCCAATTGCAGATCAGCACAAGATTGCGCTCATGCTGCTTGATGTAATTTGGAACGGAAGACAACAGAGAGCATGTTCAGCTAATATTATCAGGGTACTGTTCGCCTTCCAATAGTTCCAGATGCCATGCAGCATAAGCAGAATGATACCTCTGTTAAGTCACCTCGCTCCGCAACGCCAAATACTGTCACCAAAACATTAGCAGCTGCACGAAGCTCGGTAGCCACTACAGTTATCCCTACCACAGAACGTTCGGAATCGGACGATGTGGTTTTCGTTTCATCGCCTAGAACGAGAGAACAGATGGAGGCACGATTCGATGAGATCTGGAACGGTGGCAGAGCTAGAGCGAACGCGAGAGCGGTTCAGTCATCGCTTAGAAAGCAAGAAGCACAGGTCAATGAAACTGTAGCACGTCCAGGCTGATGAAACGGATGATTCTGCAAAACTAATGGCCGGTCCTGCAAAAGTGTCGAATATGCAAGAAAACTTTACCAATAGATGGGACTCGAAATAGCAGATGAGGATTGAGCGCAGAAACACTTCTTGTGCTAAGTAGGAAAAGCAAGGGTCATGGATTGACATGACACGTTGTGCAGCTTGTGGTCATGCAGTCCGTAAACTATCTCAGTTTCGAGAGTATCTGGATAAAAGTGATTAGTTGCATTGAGCATTATCCATGGTCCAAGAGCATACTGCACAGAGACCACAGTCGTGGGTCAGTGGATAAGCAGCTGTGTACGAAGCGAAAATTTTGAACGGAGACAGTCCAACGTAATGACGATTAGTCTGGACAGGCGTTGATATGGGGAGCTTCGGATTCTCAGGGAACGCGAAAACGTGTGGTCAATCTTGCGCTCACTCATTCTATCTAAGCAGTACTTCCTAAGAATGCTTACCAAAGCTATATCACCTTGTGCATCTTCCCAGACTCCTCGCATTGCTGCATCAACTGCCGAAGACAATCAGTGCTCGAATCATTGGTATCGTACATGAGTAAAGCCAACGACTTCCCGGTCGCCCAGTCCAAATATGCACCTTACGACACCTGGGCGACAATGTCGTTGGCTTTGCTCAAGCTTGAAATCATTGTCACGCAGTCGGCCCTGCGTTTTACTGTGTACTCGCTCTCCTTCAGTAAGTCATCAAGCTCACTAGCTCTGTACAGTTGTTCCAGCAACTGCCTCTGCATATCGTCCTTGGTCATTTGAACAAGCTTCAACATAATAGCCTTGGGCACCATATCGATCATCGTCCGCCGCACGATATTGAAGTAACTGTTAATAAGCAATTTGATCACCTCGACTTCCTGGTTTTCTCGTTCCGACAGTGTCCCAGAAGCTTTTAGTGTTGCGGGAGGAGGCTCCATGGCAGCCATCTTCTTCTTGTTTTTGCTCGCAAAGAACGATCCAAAGAATCCAGAATTTCCTACATCTGTGCCATCGGTAGGTAGACTAGGCGACCCAGCACGTGGTGGCATGGCGGGTGGAAGCGGTTTCCCCGTTTTCGGGTCAACTTGTGTTGGTTTAGCTGCGTTATGTCTGTCGTTGACGATGGCCATTGCACGATGACCGTTGAGGAAATCTGGGTGACCAGTGTTGATATAGTTTGCTTCCATATTGACCAGATCCCTAACGAGAAGATTTGTCGGATCCATTGCTTTGCGGAAGAACGATATTACGACCGCGTGGAATTTCTCCTTAAGCTGTGGATACCTTCTGAAAAATGGTTTCGTAAGAAGTTGTGTAAGGATTCGGACTAATTCGTCAAAGACCAGTGAAACACATTTCAGTGACGGGTCTTCTAGGCGCTTGATCTGTTGTTTGACGATGAGCTCGAAGGCTTGTGTGCCGACAAAAAGGGCTGGTGAGGAGCCAGATGAGTTGTAGAGTATTGTTCTGATATCAATGTCCTTGACTTGCTCGAAGGGGTCAATAGCCTTTATGCCGTTCGAGTAAAGTTCGTGGAAGACAAAGGATATTCTTGCGCCGCCGGAGAGTTCGTTGCTCGAAAGTTCTGCACTTTGCCCATCGAGAACGGTTCTGTATTCATTCGAAAACTCTGTAATGATGTTGAGGACGATGTTCGCGCTATTACCAAGAATATCGCCCTCGCCTAGTTGTTGGAGTTCTGCTTGGTATTTCTGCAGTGATGTGCTGATTCGTGTTTTAATGTCGGGTAATGTCTGCTTAATGTGCATCATCAATATCAAGTTGAGCTTCCGTGCCAAATATGGTGTACCGCAATATGAAGCTTTGTTGCGATATGCAGGGTGATTCTCAAAGAACTCTCTTTCTGCTTGTAATGCCAAATCGATTCTCTTCTTGTTCTCAATATCCCGTTGACCTCTGTTGACTACAGGTACGTATCCTAGTCGCAAGGGAATAATACGCCCGGCGAGGATATCCACAACATCCGTACCTTGATCCATCAAATCGATCTTCGTGAGCACACCAATCGTCCTCTGACCTTCTGGATCGACTTCTCTAGCCAGCTTGAGACCATCCGAGTTTGCCAAATCCACGTTCGCTGCTGTGACTGCCAGTATAATCGCATTCGGCTTCTGAATCTGCTTCAACACCATCTCTTTGATCTGACGCTCGATATCGCGCGGCTGGTCTCCGACAGGCACTTTCGTCAGACCTGGCAGATCGACCAGTGTAAGGGTGAGGACATTAGGTGAGTATATTCGCAAGTTGATCGGCGCTGGCGAAATGCCCACATTGCGACCGGCCTTCGCTTCGGTCTCCTTCACAATTTCGTCCCTTATCTTGTCGAAATTGTAATACTTCTGTCCTGGTATATGCAGGAACTCTCCCCACTCGTTCACATTCGCTTGCACGTCGCCTTGCAGATCCTTCTCGTCTACGCCATTAGTCTGTAGTTTTGCAGGGGCTGGTCTGTTGATAAGTTGCAGTACGAGCGGCCGTCTGGTCACGATACCAGAGCCACGAGGTAGGAAATCTCGTCCGACTATGTTCTCGAGTACGGAAGATTTCCCACTAGATTGCGATCCAACAACCACAATCTGTGGTAAATCTATGGGGTTTTGTACCTGGTGCTGTTAGTTGGGCGTCATGCTTATCTGGCTTATGCGAACGTACTCCTACTGTCGCAAACACATCTTGTAGCTTGTTGACCAGCGAAATCAGCTGAGGATCGTTGACGTTGACCCTGACATTGTCAGTAAAGTTATACTCTGTCTTTCCTGGCAACACGTACGAGTGGCCCGCTGGCGGTGCCGCCATTGTCTGCAAGGTGGTTGGATGGCACTCAGAGAATTGGTTGTGGCAGAGTCAAAGACAAATTCGTGGTATATCAGTTTTGGGGAAGGACGTGTTCTTGGTATATGGTAGGTCGTGTTCGTTGAGGCTGGGTATAAGAATGTTTACCAAATGATGCAGGAGCGCAGCATGAGCACAGGGTGGACCTGAGGCTGGTGACGATGATTCCTGCCTGAGGACTGTTACGCCTTGTTCTCGGAATGTCTTGGCAAGGAGTATTGCTCGAACTGCGAGATAGGGACAACCGGGCTATAAGAACACTATTATACAATTTCGAAATAACGACCTTACAGCTGCTATGGATACTAGCAAGAAGATAACGTCGTTTCTGTAGAGGACCATCTAATTGACCATGTTCCGTCCCACCAAAGAATCCTGCCGCCTGTTCTAGCTTGCGTGTCACGCTCCCACCGCCACGTGGCGCACTATAGTTCAAGGCAAACATATTTTTGGAAGAGTGATGAATAGCGTTTGTTCTTACTAACGAGCTGATATCCTATGCTACCGTGACCTGGCTGTGATATCTACACTTCTTAAATGCTGCCTTTAACCTTCCGTTCCTGCCGCAAAAGTAGGTCGTACTTATGTATCCAAGTCTATGCTTCCTCAAGCCTCAAACGCCTCTCCTAAATGTGGGTCTAAAGATTGCTTGTTGATCTGATCGCACTCGTCCTCCCGAGATCTGGATGCCGTATACGTGGATCAAAGACCATGCTATTGGAATCATCCGATACCGAATTTGTCCATATCCTCACTTTACGGTCGTCACCACCGGATGCAAACATACCGGAGTCTCTGGGATTCCAGGAGACGCTCGTCACGCATAGGTCACTCTTCGAGCCCTTGCCGTGTCCCCTGAGAGTCTCTATTAATGCTGAATTCTCCTTGTGCCAGATGTAGATCGCGCCATCTGTAGAAGTCAGCATGAGTAAGCATAAAACGTCGAAAGTGCTTACCTTTGCTGCCACTGAGTACAAAGTTTTCAGCCGCACCACCAAAGCAGTTGCGGATGATGTTTCGCCCTTGACTTAACCCTTTGAACTTGCGTACAGGATACCTTTCCATGATGTCGATCATCTGGACTTCGCCTTCAGCGATGTTGACCAAAACCGTCTGGCTGTCTCTGCTTGGAGTGATACATGTGATTTTTGATGAGAGCTTCATTCTGAAATCTTCTCGATACGTCTCCATATCATAGACTACAAGTAATGAATCCATGTCGTTGCATACTAGAATTGTTAGCAAAATCCATAGCTCAGGGCAACCCAACTCACATAATTTTTGACCATCAGGAGTAATTGCGACATCCGCAACACGGAATTCACCACTCCAAGTATGTATGGGTTTCGTAGCATCAGACGCGTTTAATGACCATAAGCACAGTTTCGTGTCTCTGTCGTGGCAGCATGTTACCAAAGACATCGAATCTGGGAGCCATGCTCCAGAGGTGATAGGCCTTCGCTCGGCATTATTGTGCTCGACAGTCATGATCAGCTTGCCAGTTATAGCATCCCAGATCCGCGCTCGTGGCTCTTCAGCAGCCGTCAAGATCTTCTTACTATCTGGACTCCAGGCGACATAGGTGATCGCCGCATCGTGCTGTTGCAGCTTTTGTACTACTCGGAAATTGACGGCGTCGTATATTATACATAGACGGTCTTCTCCTGCAGTAGCTAGCCATTTACCATCTGGTGAAAACGCCACACAGTACACTTCGCCTGCATGCTCCTCCAAAATCATCCAAGTCTTAGTCGGGAAGTCTTCCTGGTTACACATATGATCGGAATATAGCGATGGAGGTATAGAGGTGTTGTGATATAGGCACTGGTTTATCTGTGCGGCTTTGACCTGGTCAAGTAATTCAGCTAACCTGTGATCCCTTATCATCACAGACGGAGCAATCGATTTAGTTAAGTCTTCTAGCAGAAGTGATCTGGCTTCTTCTGGATCTTCAGGCCAACGCAGCTGATTCTGGAGTTCCTGTTGATTGCACATCAACAATGCCGACAAAGAGTGAAGTGCATAAGTATCAAAATGTAGAGGTGTTAGTTCTTCGCGCAAGACTTTCAGCGCTGACAACAGTTCTCTCCGCACAAGAAGCTCCAGAAACTTCTGTTGCCGAATTGAAAAGAGCATTTGCCGTTTATTGGCAGATTCTGCTAGCACAAGACCCCGACCTGCACTTCCTGATACGCCACCTCCCTCAGTGTGTTGTGACCCGTATAATATGCGTTCAGCTTCCGACCACCGCCCAGCTAGAATAGCGGACCTGAAGTCTGCTACTTCCGGACATTCCAGCTCATAGCCACTTTCAGATGTCAGAGTATTTGCAGCATGATCATAGCCCATGTCTTTGAGACCTTGAATCAATATTCGTGTCAGCTCTTCTCGATTATGACCACGATACGATGGACTACGTGGACCACGCCTTTTGGGTGTGCCATTTTTCTGACTCTGACTCGACCCGTTCAACGATGATTGAGAACCATTGTGCGCATAGTTGGCCTTTCTTGGTCCAGCATGACCATTAGAGTGTCCGTTAGAAACCTGGTTCCTAGCAGTCTCTTCTGGTCGCATACTGTGGTTGGAGAGACGCCTTCTCTTAATCTGACGGCGGTGCCGAGCAGCTGTGCTCGATTCGCCTTGGTCACTGTCTTCCCCGCTTGTGGTATTAGACACTCTTCTTCGCCTACGAGCACTATTCAGAGGATATGCCACGTGAATGTCGTGATTAGACGATACTGCTTGATTGTTCGTTGATGGTGGTGGGGAAGGAGATGCTGTGCTGAGGGATGTTTGGGTCGTCGAGATGGGTGGGCCGGCGGGGATGTGCAGGTCAGAGGTTATGGTATCTTGAGATGCCAGTGCTTAAAAGGCGGCAAAGCCGCCAGCAACCGTGAGGTTCAATTTGAGGTCGAACGGCACACACGCAACGCCGAGTAAAGCGTTGGAGAAGCTGTTGGTCGAGCGCCTTCTGCTTGTACAGGCGAAGGTATCTGACACCAACCGGGCTGCTGATGAACTTGCAATTGTCTGGAAAGAACGATTCAGCTCGTGAATGTCGAGGACCCGCTGCTCTTGATTAATGCAAATGTAAGGGCCTGATCGTGGCTGATAATGCTGTATTTTCTGGTTGCTATCGAGCTGATGGTTCGTCTGCTAAGTGATATTCAATTGTAAGGCAGTGGGATGTCGTTGGATGTCGAGATAGTTGCATATGATCAAGGTAAGACGTCCACATACGTGCACCTCAATGGCTGGCGGAAGGCGTGACCTGTGATGTGCTGCTCTTGCTCCAATTCCGAACCTCGTGTACATCATCGGCACCATCCCAGTGCTGTTAGCGTGCCTGAGCAGCCCACCCTAGGCGTACCTTTTAGGCTATCCTTATCTCTGTCCTCACCACGATCGTTCACCTTCACTAGATACTCTTCTACAAAGGAAGAAGACGGTATAAGATGTGAATTTCCAGAACAGTTTCTGCACTTGGCTGTTCAAGCACATGGACTGTGGCTGGCCGGCTACAGTGATACTGTTTGACAAGGAAGTCACCCATTTCTCGGGGGTAAACGCGTGCTTAGGCAATGTCTTGTGATACATCCATCTGAAACGCTTAACGCCTAAAGCTACTACGCAAGAGAATCAGATTGACCATTCACTGGTTGCTTGCGTTTTGGACAACTGGCAAGTCCACCTATATCCGGCCTACTGGATCGATGGAATGGAAGTCTATTTCTAGGACAGTGCACATCGATGGTCAAAGTGGTGCTCGTTGGGAGCACGACAGCCTACCACGATCTTATCTCCATTGATGAGTCCAGCTAAACCAGCAGGATCAATATGCAGCGGAAGTCACGATGAAAAGAACTGATGGTTGTCAACGACAGTTTCTTTGCTGGCGCTTCAAGGGCTCCTTACCGCCCTCCAATCAGGGTCAACCACACTAGCCTTAGCGTAGGTCCACTATAGAAAATACTTCTACTATAGAAAATATAACTATAATAGGTCTACGATTTAGCAGAGGTTCTATATTATATAATATAGTTAAGTATATATCTTTACTTACGTTATATAATAGTATTATACTATATTAAATCTATATACTAGGAAAATCTATTTAAGCTTCGGGTAGTATTATATTTTTTAATATAGGTTACTAAATTAAAGTCTTTATACTACTATAGAGTATATATTATTATACTTAACGATAAATAAGATCTTTTAATTAGCGCTATCTTTAATTTATAATTATATTATTAGATTAATCTCTTTAGAATTTTACTCTTTAATCTAAATATATATTAAAGATATCTTAAATACCGATACTAGCTTAAGAGAGAAATAGTATATAATATTAAGTTAAGAAAGGAGCTATTTAATAGTAAAAGATAAAAGTTTAATAAAATTAAGCTATAATTAAACGAAAAACGAGCTTTAGTTTAATAAATAAGTAATAGAATATCACGCAAGTTCCCAGGCCTAGGGTAAGTAGGTCTGATCACAGGCAGTGGGGGGTATGTTGGCTGGTTAGTAACAAGAAGTGTGAACACGACAGGAAGGTACTTGGAAGGTACCAGTGGAATTGGTGAGGGAGATTGATTACGGAGAATCTATCTAAGTAACTAGAGAGTGTGCTGGGATCTATATACTCAGGAGTTGTGATAGTTTGATCAGTGTTGCTCACCTTGATCAGTGTGCTCAGTGGAAACACCCACTGATCACAACTGAGCAGGCTGATCATACTGAGCACGGTGACCTTTATAGTTTAGCCTCGCTAAACCTTCCGTGTCGTGCATCATAGTCTGGACCAATCCTGCCCTGGTTTGGTCCATGGTCGTCATGTTTCAGACCAGTCCTGTTCTGGTGCAACCCAGGCTGGTTCGGGTTTGGACCACTTGTGACGTGGCCCTGTCTTGTGCACGGCCGTAGCTTGGCCGCATGATAAGTCGTGACACTATCCCCTCTCTAGGTGCTTGCTTCCACGCAAGTACAAGTAGAGGTGAGTGTCCTGTTTTTGCGCATGTCGTCTTTCCCTTTCTTTCCCATGGCTGACCATGCCTCAGAAACGTCGAGCTGAAAACGAACTTCCTCGCCCGAACAAACAGCAGCAGCCCAAGGAGAGTTCTACCGTTCGTCGCAGAAACCTAGGAAACTTCATTCAGGTGTTTGGTGATACGATGCCGAAGGCATGTTCCAATTGTCGTCGTCTTGGTTTGGAGTGCAAGGTGCACGTAAAATCTGGTGTGTGTGGGAAATGTCATCTGTCAGGAAGTGGGACAACATGTGATGTGAGAGTGACGCAAGAAGAGTGGTCTCGGTTGGTCGCGGAGCGCGCAAGATTGTTGAATGAAATGAAAGTGGCTTTGCAAGCTCAAAAGGATGCTGAGCGTGCCCGTGAAGAAGCCGAAAAGGCTCGTGTGGCATCGGAGAAGTCTCGCAATGATGCCATTGCTCTTGAATCCGTCCTTCGCGAAGAGTTGCGTAAGGTCGAGATGGAAGCGGAAGATGCGATCGCTGTCGAGGAGGCGCAGATACAAGCTCTGGAGCGTCACGAGGCGGAGCAGGCAAGGTTGGTTGAGCAGGAAGCTCAAAGGTCTTCGAATTTGGCGTTGGCTCCTTACACCTGGAGTATTGAAGGTGGCGTGACGGATGATTTCTGGGAGCCGTCTGAGAGTACTCCGTGGGTGTTGACTTAATGGGATTTTTTCTTTGGTAGTGTCATCCACTCCGGGTGGTCTTTGTATAGGTCATCAAGAGTATCTTGACTCAAGTGTTTCTCGGGTTCCCAGGTGTTTTCTGATTCGTCGTATCCTGTCCACTTGACCAGGTACTTTCGTTTTCCCTTTTCCCATTTGACTTGGCGGACTGCCTCGAGCTCATAGGTATCTTCAGTTGATTTGTCCAGTGGTTGTGACGTCTCGAGCGGTGTGTCCGTGTGGGCGGGTTCTAGGAGTGCAACATGAAATACCGGATGTATCCTCATGTCCTTTGGGAGTTTCAGTCGGTAGGTGACTGGTCCGAGTTTCTTTTCGATCTTGAACGGTCCGAGTTTCTTGAAGTCCAGTTTGTCACTGGGTCGTTTTGTCTTGATGTTTTTTCGAGCTAGGTAAACGGGGTCCCCCTCTGAAAGGTTCGGTCCCTCGATCCTATGTCGGTTTGCAAAACGAGCCATTCTCTGGGCTATAAATTCAAGTTCGGTCTTGAGGTGTTCGTGGAGTTCCTTCATTTGTTCAGAAGTCAGTCGGGCAAGGTGATTGGAACTGTCCGATTTCAAGGCATTTCTGGAAAACGTCGGGTGAAACCCGTAGTTGGCATAGAAAGGCGAGACGCCGGTGACTGCGGTGTTGTTGTTAAAGCAGAATTGGGCCAAAGGTAGCAGTGAAACCCAATTGTTTTGTCGGTGATTGATATAGCATCGCAGGTATTGCTCAAGTGTCTGGTTCGTCCTTTCTGTCTGTCCATCCGTTTCAGGGTGAAACGATGTCGAGAATTTGTGCTTGGTGCCAAGTTGTTTGGTGAGTTCTCTCCAGAATCGAGAGTTAAACGAAGTGCCACGATCGGAGATGATCGTTTCCGGCATGCCATGGTTGGCGAACACCGTCCTTAAGAAGGTGAAGGCCAGCATTGGTGCGTTTGCTGCCTCGAGGTATGGTACGAAGTAGGAATACTTCGTCATTCGGTCGCAGATCACGAAGATGCTGTCGTAAGCTGTACCCGTGAGGGGATCTTCGGATTTGGGGAGCTTCACAATAAAGTCCCAAGTGATCGTTTGCCAAGTCAAATGGGAAAAGGGAAAACGAAAGTACCTGGTCAAGTGGACAGGATACGACGAATCAGAAAACACCTGGGAACCCGAGAAACACTTGAGTCAAGATACT
>Ga0115846_101014_pt1 | contig 13376 bp, 20 predicted proteins | sample InSIn5gowninarea_2_FD_83860 | JGI IMG/M metagenome (GOLD analysis project Ga0115846, IMG submission 83860)
CTGGCGAGGGAGGGGGGGCCTAGGAGGCCGGCGCTGGTGATGTAGACGTCGAGGCTGTGGTGGCGGGTTAGTATGGTGTATGGTGTATGGCATAAGCCTGTATGGGTATGATATGGGAGTGGAAGACATACCGGCCCCACGCATTCAACACGTCGTCGATCAGGGTGAGTGTATCTTGCTCTTGTAGGCCGAAAGGGTAGCCGATGATCTTGGTGTTGGGATAGTCCTTGTTTACTTGACTGGCGAGCTCATCGTACTTGTCGGAAGGATTGGTCGAGGCAGCGTATATACAGGCGGCGCCGTGTGCTGGCAGAGGGTAGGTAGTCAGCAACTCGTCGCAATTGCAACTACTAACAGCAGTGGAGAGTTGCAAGTCCCCAGCTCCTTCAACTCACCTGCGAGCTCGTACACAATGGCCTTGCCGATGGGCTGTGTTGCGCCAACGACTATGCAAATGAAGCCGTACTGCTGAGGTGTGAGGACCGCGCCATGTCTACCTCCATCTCCATAGAGCACAAACGCACCAGCTTTCCATCAGACCTGTACGGAGAGAAATGTTCGCTCTCCGACTTAGCATCCACCCCATTCATTGGATCCGACATTGTCATATCTCCTGCTCTTGCTAGTTTCTAGTCTCCCAGTGGAACGATTGAACTGTATAAGGTATGCCTTCTCTTTCGACGCCGAGACTTTGTGTATTTGGACAAAACTTCACGAAGAGGTATGATGGCATCTCTTCGAATCCGGGGCATGTCAAGAGCCGCTGGAGCTCTCAGACAGGCAGTCATTATTCAGAATGTAACGTCATTGGCTGAATGAGGTGCAGCGGTCGCTGGTCCACGGAGATGGCTGCGCAGCGCGGCATCGCGATAAGAAGCAGCCGCGGCAAAAGAAACTCTATCTATCGTAAGGCACAAACATGAACACCCCATAGGACATCAAGCGTACTGCACTTGGGGTCAAATTGGCCATTCTATACATGTTATGATACACAGAAACGCTAGAGTATGTACTGTAAAAATGGGGAAGTTGTTGGAAATATGTATTCGTCTCGTCATTCGCTACTTTTAGGGGTACAATTACCCATACAATACAGAATTCCTATGAATCTCAAATCCATTCATGCCCAATTAGATCGCCAAAACGCTCAAATCAATCTATCAATCCCGAATATATCCCATCGTCAAGTAGCTCTACTGTAGATTGTTCTTCTCTCTCAGAGACTCGGGAGAGCTACTATCTCTCTCCATACCCCTGATAGCTGGGCTTGGGGCAGCGCTAGGAAGAGTGGAACCGTACTCATTCTGGTCCTTCTGCATAGCAGCCAAGAATGGGCTCTTGGCGCCCTTCCTGCCCTTTGTCCTCTCGAAGAAGGTGGAGACTTCGCTCTGCCAGTCATCGTCGTCAATGTCGTTGGCGGCCTCCTTCTCAGCGGCCTTCCGGGCGATCGACTCCTCCCAGTCGTGGCGCATCTCCTCGATGCGCTGCTGGTAGTCAAGCTCAGCGTCGTAGTGCTTACCAACGCCGCGCATGCGCTCCCATACGGAAAGATGCTTTGGGTGAATGGCGACACCGTGGTAATCGTGCTCGCGACCAGCGCGAATGAAGGCCCAACGGCGCTCTTGCTCCTTGAGATCGAGACCGGTGGTGTCTGGCATGAAGAGCCAGGTAACAAGTGCACCACCAAGACCGAACCATGGGACGACGTAGAACTTGGTTTGGGTGTCGATGTAGTTGTAAAGAACGGCAGCAGTCAGTGCTCCAAGCTTACCGCAGGCGGCGGAGAAACCGTGAGCAGTCGCACGAATGGGGGTCGGGTAGACTTCAGCGGCGGCAATGAAAGTAACGGCGTTTGGTCCGAACTGGTTGAAGAAGGAGGAAAGGAAGTACATGGCCTGGAAAGCGTGGGCTCCCTGGGTACTGGAGTAGTATTCGAAGTTGAAGGCCGGGACGATGAAGAGGATGAAGTCGGCAATGAAACCGACAATCATCATCCACTTGCGTCCGTAGAGCTTGTTGTCGATGAGGAAGGAGGCCATGTAGTAACCAACGAGGGAGACACCGACGTTGCAAAGGTTCCACAGCCAGCCGACCATGACGGACTTGTTGCCTGGAGTGAGGGCAGCGATGAACTCAGACTGGAAAAGCTTGTTGCCGTAAAAGAAGACGTCGTTGGCGTACCAGGCACCAGCAGTAGCGATCATGCGTGGACCAAAGTAAGTGAAAGTAAGCTTAAGGGACTGAGTGTCGTAACCAGTGACCTTCTGCTTCTTCTTGGCTGCGGCGAGCTGCTTAGAAGCGGAACGCATCTTGTAGGTACGGTAGTAGACCAGCCACAGGGTACCGACAGCTGGGATGGCGAAAGAGACACGGTAAGTCCACTGGGCAGCGACCTCCGAGTATGGCGGGCTACCGGAACCGTGGTGGAAGATCAGGAGCAGCAAGATCAGGATTACCTGGTTGAAGAACTGACCCCAACCCTGCATCAGGAAAGCGGATGTGACCTTGCGGCCACGGTGAAGACGGTCGTCCCTGGTAGAAACCTTGCCGGAGCCGACAGCGTTCTCCATACCAGAGGTGGCAGTCATTGGGTACTCGCCTCCAACACCGATACCGTAGAAGAACAGAGACCAGACGTAGCAAATGACCCAGCCGTTCTGAGTAACACCCCAGGCGGCGGTAAGCATGATGAGACCGAGGAACATGATCATGGCATCCTGAATAAGACCCCAGCGGCGTCCGAGCCAGTCACCGATGACACCGACGAGGATCTGACCGACGATGATACCGCAAATTTCGAGATAGTCGATAGCTTGGACCCAGGTCGGATTGCAGATTGTGTTCTTGCTCCAGCAGGCCGGGAAGGAAGCCTGGAGAAGTGGCTTTACGTTGCCGATGGAGAAAAGGACGTAACTGAGAGGTGGTTAGAGTTGATAGTGCGAGGATGGGAAGCTGTAACTGAACTTACCCTTCAAGAAGGAGACCAGCTCCAGGAATAACCATATTACGCATGTAGTAGCCGACTGGGCTGAGAGGGTCGTTCTTGATCATTCTTCCAATGGCGTTCAACTCTTGCTTAGCCTCGTATGCATCAACCTTTGAGACGAAAGCAGCGCGCTTCATAATGCTCATGTCACCCCAGTAGGTGCCATTCTCATCGTAGCTGTCGCTTGGCTTGAGCAGAGACTGGAAGACACCAGCCTCATTAGAGCTCATGTCACCAATCTCAGCAGTCGCAACATGGTGAGAGGTCATGTTCGGGCCATGAGGCGCCGCAAGACCGTAGTCACGAACGGACGCCATGGCTTAGACGGTAAACCTTGGTGTCTTGGCTTAAGGTATGGCGGTATAAGTCGAAGCGACGGTTGAAGACCAAGCAATGGCGAGGCGTCGACAAGCTTCTATATAAGTATGCAGAGCAGTGACCGGCCGGGTGATGATATGGCGTAAAATCGGACAACGCGCGAACCAGCTCTTTCAAGGGCAGGTAGGCGAAGATTGTCGACTAAGATCGGACGCGTGCCGTGTCGGCTGTTCCACGTTCTTTGGGGGAAAGTCTGAGTGGCTGCAGGGGCAGGGTTGTAGCTGCTGGATCGACTGCTGGGCGGCCGAGTGGTTGCTTGTACGGGTGTGACGGAAGCCGGAAGATCAACGTGGTGCCAGCTGCAACTGTGAGTGGAGGGCAGTCGGCAAGAGGTAGCACTAGTGGCGCTGATATAGGGTAAAGGAGCAACAAGAGGTGATGCGGCTCGCGAAAGGGAAAGAGGTGGTGGGCTGTAGGAATGCCCGTGGTGGGTACGTCAGATTAAGAAGGGTGCGTGGACCGAGAAGCAGCCTTCCTGTTAGGTTGGCGCACAGGACAAGGTGGAAAGGTTCAATAAATTCTGACCCTCGGCTGCTGCTAAACGTTAACTTACGAGATTTTGAGACTTTCACCACGCGGACTCGAAACGGCGAGGCCGGCTCAGGGTTCCCGTGGGGCCAACCTCCAGTTAAAAAGGCCGTGACATGCCGAGAACTCTCCAGCCCAGCGATAATCTGGGGAGCTGAAAGTTCTAGATGCGGGCACTTTTCTCGAACGCTATAGCATGGAAATCCGCCTACTCTCTCTACCGCATACCATGACGCGCATAGAGTTTCTTCTTGTCGATTGGCAAGCATTGTCAAGCTCACCATGGCGGCGACGGCTGTCGGATCCGTTGGTGGACATGCTCGTGTGCGCCATGTCCGCTGGGCGTGCCAACAAAATGTCTTGTCCAGTTGAAGACGACGTCAAATTGGGCCAATGAGGGCGCAGCAAAGCAGCACGTTGCTGCGTCTTTGGTTCTCGTGGGTCGCCGTAGTCGGGTCTTAGACTCCTGCAGGACGAGCGGGTACCCACAAGCTTACCGAGTAGCTTACCCGCCCCACCGGTGCCCAGAAAATCTTCACCTTCTCCCACGCGGAGCGAGCGAGTCAGTGAACCCTTGCACGCGCCATGCACCGCGGATGTTCGGGGTTAAGACCCATACGTACACCCCATTTTGTTAGGGTGCTGTACATACAGTAGATAGATGTCCACGGAATCATCAGTTGATGCTGTGGATACACCTCGTCCCTGGCATGGATATTCCGGAGCCTCGGTACGGCAGATACCAGTGAGGTAACTCGTCCTTTCCGGCTAATCTCCATGACCTTGATGCGTGACCACCGTAGCCAATACTATCCACTTGGTTTGGTAGCTTGAGGATGCGAACCCTGCGGAGAACGGGTCAGCCTCGTGTTGGTGCGATTAATTGAAACCGTAATTGTTGGTCAGCGCAAACGAGGGGACGACCTGATCTCCTAACTTCGCTCGTCTCCGCGCTGTACTGTGTTCGGTATTCCACGTATACGGTATTCCAGGTGGTTGCCACATCTTTGGCATCCATGCGCATCGTTCAAGCCAAGGGTGACCTGCGTCGCTCTTAAGTAACATGTATACAGGTATGGTGTTCGGCCGTCGCCAGGGTGGAGTCTTGGAGATGACAGGCACTCCCTCCCTTGACCTATACAGACCTCATCGATGGTACCCAAACTTGCCTACTCGGGTCAGCACATTCACATACTTTAGGCAGGGCCAATTGCTGCTTCTGTGCCTTGTCAACCTGCCTTTCAAGAGGACCGCACCGAAATAAAACAAGATGTTATGCAGTTCCCTTTCAACCTCAAAGTCCAAGTACTCAAGGCTGGATAGAGAATTGCGACATGTGGAGACATGTAATCGACTTGTACGCCTTGTCTTCCAGGTTGCTCCCTTTACGGTGGTTTAGAAAACCCGTATATCCGGTATATGGAAAGGAGCTCGCATGCAGTCATGTTGAGATATTGTATATTGAGCGACCCACTTCAGGAAGGAGCAGTTAAACTTCGCCACATCAGGAAAGAGCAGTTGAACTTTTCACAAAAAGGCCAGTGTGATGTGCAGTACCTAAGGTATATTTCCAGAAGAGCAATCTTCGATTGTATGTGGTAAGTCCTGCTTGAAGTGGGTAATGTGAAGTGAGCTCGTAGGTTGGGTTCCTTCCTAATCAAAGCGGATTCACTACCTACCTAAGCTCTCACACATCACATTCACGCTAGCGGCATTCGGTGCAGCATGTGAACACCTCGGTATTGATCACTTCCAAGTTTCGTTTAAGGTCAGGTGCAGCTGTCTTCACTCTCATCTTTCATCTTCCATCCCATTACTCAAAGAACATCTTAACAGCACGTCTCGTTACATCGCAAGTACTTCGCAACATCTCATCTCCGCAACCCATCGCAAAAGCGCAGTTACAGACCAATTCAACCGCACACCATGTCCGACGATAACACCGACAGCACCTCCGTCAACTTCACCGCCGGCGAGACTAAGATCCTTAGCAGCATCATGCTGAACCTTAAGGGCGACCTCGACGTGAGTACCTCAACTTCACTTCCCTCTCCTTGCACACACATCTAATCTTCTCCCCAGGCCGACTGGGACGCCGTGGCCACCCAATGCGGGTACAAGGACGCCGCGATCGCTAAGCAGCGCTGGGGCCAGATCAGGCGCAAGACCAAAAGCACGGGAGCTGGTGCCGCTGGTGGAGGTGTTGTGAAGAAGAGCCCGGTCAAGAAGACCGCTGCCAAGTCGAAGGCGAATGCTAAGGGCAAGAAGGGTGGCGAGGGTGAAGACGATGTTGAGGAGGCTCCGACTAAAGCCAAGAGGGGTAGGAAGGCTAAGGCCGTTGCTGCTGCTAAGGTGGAGGAGGCCTATGAGCATGAGGGAGGAGAGAAGGATGGCGGAGAGGAGGACGCTGAGGACGGTGCTGAGGTCAAGGAGGAGGCTGCCGAGGACGCTTCAGAGGACGCGGATGCTGAGGCGAAGATGGAGGGTTGAGTCTACACTCACGTGCCTCACTCACCTTTGACCGCGGTTCTGCTGTGACTTACGCCTTGCGACACTGGCACTTTCGCACGAGCATTTCGGAAAGGTTGAGATCGGTCATGGCGTTCCAGAACGGCGCAAGTCGCTGATCGTACATTTTTCGTAATGTACACACTGCAAATGCAAATCTTTATACCCTTTCACAGACCACAGTCCGTCCCCAAGTCCAAACCCAAAACGCCGATTCCATGCATGCCTGTAATGTACAATCCTTCCACGCTTGGCTCAGTCCATCCTCGTCCACGGCCTGCCGCACTCCCTCCGTCCTCTCTCACGCCATCATAGCCGTCCCTCCTCACGCCTCGAGATTTCCTTCTCCAAATCCTTCCCTAGATCCTTCTCCATATCCCCCTCACCTCTTCCCCTTCTTATTCTTCTTACTCTCCGCCGCCGTCCTCTTCTTCTTCGGCGCGCCCTTACCCCTACTTTTCGCAATAGCCACATGCTCGACCCGATCCTCCTCATCGTCATCGTACGTCTCATAGCCCGGATACGCCTGCTGCAGCATCTTGAACGTCGCGACGCGACGCGGGTAGTAGGCCGCGAGCGAGGGGCCGCGCAGGCGCTGGCGCAGGATTTTGTTGCCGAGACGGGTGCCGGAGGGGTTGAAGGTTGCGCCGAAGATGCGGCATTGGATCTGAGGAGGGATTGGGGGTTAGTGGGTTGGGTTGGTAGGAGGGGGTTGGGGCGAGGGGAGGGGGAACTGGTTGGAATGGGTGGGTGGGGGATGTACCTTCATCAGGTCGAGGATCCTTGAGCGTGGGACCGCCATGGCTGCTTGTGGTGCGGTGCGGTGCGGTGCGACGGGGTGCTGGGTGTGGTTTGGTGGTGAGGTATGGATGCGATTGAAGATTCTTGGCACGCGGGACGGCCCGCTACACGCCTGGGATTGGTCGATACCAGAGGTCGGCGAACATTACCTTAACTCATGCAATACCCATGTAGTGATCTTCAGTAATCTGCTTCTTGCTCATACGGGGACGAGGCTTAAATGTGCGAATCTTGTTCTATACTGGGCATTCATGGCATGGTGTTATCGCCAGCATCGAAGTTGTTGACCGCTCAGCCCGTAGTGCGTAACGGATGCTCGGGTGCTACAGGGCATACACCGACTCTATCCGCATTGCCACACCCACTGACTTCCAATTACAACACCATAAGATCCTCATACGTGGTGAACAATGAGTACCCAACTTTACGAAACTTCGTCATCACGGACCATCTCGCCCTCTGCGCGCACATGTTTCCTTTTACCGAGCTGAAACGCACGCCTGATACGCTGCCCGCTTAAGGTAGGCAGTTGTCGTAAGGCGCAAGAGCCCATCTCGGTTTCCCCAATACCTAGGTGCCAGAGCATCTCGTGAAAGTTATTCAAATGACTTCTCAGTCTCAGTCAATGTCTTGCCCGTTCTGTGGCTTTCATACGGTTGACCCATATGCGATTACCCTTCATGTGGAAGAGAATCACTTTGATGACTCTCCGTTTGCGGTGAGAGAGACCTCCCCTGATCCAGTTGCTATAACTCTTCAGCAAGAAGAGGACCAGGTCGCCCAGAATGGCAACATCACAAGTCGTTTCGTGTTGCCTTCAAGCCCTGGTCCGAAGAGGAAGTTACCTGGGGTCGACCATTCAAGCGAGGATGCTTCCTTAGCACTTGCATTACGCCTTCAGGAAGAGGAAGATCTCATAGCGCGAAAGAAAGGCAGGATCAGTGATGGTCAAGACAGGACTTCCCACTCTTCCGCTCTTGCATCACGAGCAGCGAGCGAAGAAGAGCAAGAGCAACCCGCTGCGGACGATGATTTTCCCTATTTCGAATGTCCGGAATGCGAAGAATACGTCCATCTCGCAGACTACAACGACCACATTGATCTACATGCATCATCGTTATCAGAACCATCGTTAGAAACAGACTTACCGGATCCTATCGTTAAGATGTCAGACACCGGCTACGAGACCATACCAGAACATTCGTTAACACCGACATTGCATACCTCACGTAAGGTCTTGCAGAAAAGGTCACAATATAGGAAGATACCTTCTAGCTCTTCATCCGGAGACACGATCGCTAGAAGCATCAATGGATTCCTGTCGGGCTCGAAACCCAAGGGTGCGGTCAAAGGGAAAGCGCAGAAGCAGCCACAGGTCGCACGGCTAGGAGTGGGTGATTCGGTACCGGAACCGTAGTTTAGATCCACTAGTGCTGACTTCTCTTGCAGAAGAAGGAGCTCGGCCCCTACGCCAACGAGGAGCGAATGCCTAAGTGGCTTCACAATCAGCTTGCACGAGGGGCGCTCGTTGGTAGGAAACGCAAGATCGGCACAGACGGCAAGCTCTACACCGAAGTCTCTGTCCAGAACGAAGCATCAGATCTCATACCCGTTCTGTCGAAGCTTTCGGCACACTCGCCCAATGTCCAACAGGCGTATTTTTGCCATCCAGCCGTTCAGCATATCTATAAGATGCCGAACGAAGGTAGTTTCTGCGGATATCGGAACATCCAAATGCTCTTTTCGTACCTGCAAGGGGTGGGCGTGCAGGGCCATGATCGATTAGGAAAGCAGGTACCGAGCATTCTCGAATTGCAGGACGCCATAGAGGAAGCATGGGATCGAGGCATCTGTCCCCTCGGGAGACTGGAGACGGGCGGCATAAGGGATACCAGGAAATGGATTGGAACACCAGAAGCACTAGCGATCTTTCGCCTTGCTGGGATTCCAGTAGAACCCCTCACCTTTAACACCACACCCAACGGCACTGCAGCCGAGGGTCTCCTGGACTATGTTGAGCACTACTTCCGCTCCGCAACGACGGCGAAGGCGCCGATCTATCTCCAGCAACCGGGTCATTCTTTGACCATTGTCGGGCTCGAGATACTTGAAGACGGCGACCGTACGCTGCTTGTGTTTGACCCTTCTTTCGGCCCTTCGCGTGCGTTGAGGGAGCTCGCACAGGATGCTAAAGCAATTCGCATAAATACCCGAGACTTTGCGATTGAGAGGCACATGAAGATCTATCGGAAGGAAAGCGAGAAGCTTAAGAGGCATCAGGCTTTTGAAATATTGGTTGTAGTGTAGGTATAATCAACATGCCGAGATATCTGCCATGCGCCTTGCGCAAGCTTGGCGTGTGAATAGTAAGGAGTCGTGCACTTCAAGATGGAATCGTGTCGATAGAGAATCCCCGTAGAAGAGACCCGTCACTGGCAAATGATGTTCGTCTTTTCTCCTTGCAAACATAATACTTGTATACACAATACTTGTAGCCTTCAAATCGGTGTTTACATGTAGGAGGAAGCACCACGCCAAGCAACAGTGGTCATCATAATCACATGCGTCGGATGCAGCGGCCAAGACCCAAGACCCTGAGCCGAGCAATGGCCTCCCCGGCTCAAACGGTTGCTCTCCAACATCTAATCCCAATCTCCGAACCATCTGCTGTACATATTCGACGTGGACTTTATATCAATCCCGCAAAATCCTCTCGCGCCTTGTCTCATCTTCCTCTCTATATCACGGCTCGTCCCAAACCCTGCCGTCCCGCCATCAACACAATCCCCACCATCACCCCGCCATCCTTTCTTTTTCCCATACCCAAACAACCACAACCAAGATGCGGATCATCCTTACCGGAGCCACCGGCCAGATCGGCTCAGAAGTGCTCGTCCAATGCATCAAGAGCCCCTACATCCACCACGTCTACTGCCTGGTGCGCAAGCCGCTGTCGCGGGACCACGAAGCCCACCCGAAGGTGACGCAGCTCTTCCACGAGGACTTTGAGAAGTGGCCAGCCGATCTGCTCGAGGAGCTTCAGGGCGTCAGCGGATGTATCTGGTATGTCTGACCGACCTTTCTTCCCGCATTGCACTTGATGCTGGTGCCGGCCTTTCCTGGCCTCAGCCCGACACACCGCCGCACCGTGCTAACCCTCGCCCAGGACCGTCGGCGGCGCAGCGAACAACTTCGCCAACCTAGACGAAGCGCGCAAAGCCAACGTAGGCGCCCCCCTCAGCGCCGCCGAAGCCTTCTGCGCCTCCCTAATCCCCCACATCCCCTCCCCGCAAGCCGCCGCCGCCGGAAAGCGCAAATCCACCGCCCCATCCACCGTCCCACCGCCACCCTTCCGCTTCATCTACCTCTCCTGCTGGGGCGCCGAGCCGGACCAAAACCGCAGTCTCTGGAGCCAAGCCGCGACGCGCAAGATGAAAGGCGCGTGCGAAAACGGGCTCTTCGAGCTTGCGGATAGCGAAGCATATAAGAGCAGGTTCGAGCCGTTTGCGCTGCGCCTCGGCAAGGTGCAGCCGGGTGGGCAGAGCGTGGGGAATATGCTGCAGCAGGCGGTGAGCAGCAGTGTTAGTGTGGAGCGTGTGGCTAGGTGTTGTTTGAGGTTGGTGCTGGATGGGTGGCCGGAGGAGAGGGGGAAGAGGGTGTTGGAGAATGCGGAGGTGTTGGGGGAGGATTGGGCGGAGATTAATGTCGTTTCGTGATGGGGGGGTTTAGGAATGAGGGGGGTTGGATGGCCAAGGAGTAGCGCGGATTGGCGTTGGGTGGGCGTTTTGATGTTCAGAGGATGTTGCGTTTGTATATGGGGCACTGTTGTCTATGGGATATGGACTGGATATAGTAAGATTCACACGGTTTCCTTGCACATACTGGTCTTGTCCTCTCTATATGAGGATAACCCGTCAGTCATATCATTCGAGGTAAGAAGAAGACGATTAAGGGAAGTCGAACGCATCTTGTCGATATCATCTGCTATGGCTCATTTCCTATCCCTGTTGTTATGGCTACACTTACTCCGGCCCTGATTACGATTCCATCCCGCAAAGCGAGCATACAGACACGCGCCTATTGTCCACCAAGCTCAGCCTCTGCGTCTGTAAATGCCCTTTCCTTTCTTACCCTCCTAATCCCTTCCATGCTCGCTTTCCTCTTTGATTCCCCGCTCCCCCCCTTTCGGCTCCTCGTAATCATCTAAGACGACAAAGCTTGAAAGCAACCCTTAAGCCTCATCCGCAAACACACTCCCCATCTCATCCCCCTCACTCTCATCCTCAGCACCGCTGGTGTACGACTCCGCCTTCAGACTAGCAGCGCGCCTGACCCGCTTGCCCCCATCATCACCGCCGAACCCGTTGCCGTGGATGTCGAGACCATTAACCTCTTTCTTCAGACCCGGGACGTCCAAGCCCACTTCCTCGTCGTCGTCCTCACCTTCGACCTCCCAGGCCTTACGCTTGCGGCCCCCCTTCGGAGTGGCGCGGGGCTTGATGGGCGTAGCACGGGGTTTGGTAGGAGTGGCACGGGGTTTGGCGGGGCTGCCGCTAGCAGATGTGGTGGCAGAGACGCTGGCGGCGCTCTTCTTGCGAATTTTGACCAGGCGCTCGGTCACGGCGCGCTCGGTTGGGGTCTCGGGGTCTGTGGCGGCTGGGAGGGATTGTTAGTTGGGTTGGTAGAGAGGGTGTGAAGGTGGAGGGATGGAAGGGAAGGTAACTTAGATGTGACTGGGCGGAGGTGGAGGGGATGGTGAAGGAGAGGGGTTGGGTGCTAGATGTGGAGGATTGTGAGGTGTGAGGGGGTTGAGGAAGGGTGGGTGCTACTTACGCCAGTGAGCGACGACGGCTTTTGCGACTTGGCCAACGTTGATGTTGATGGTTGGGTCAGTGAAAATTATATTTAGGATGAGCTGGTCCTTGTCGGCTGACCACTTGACAGGCATGGTTGCGGTTGGTGGTTTCGGATCTCTTTGGGTTGTTTTGTTAGGTGATATGGGTGTGTGAGAAGTAGGGGATAGGTCGATGTCAAGAGAGCGGTAAGGGATGACAAAGGGGAGAAGAGAGAGGTAAAGGAGTGAAGAGGGGGTTAGAGGTTGTGAAGGACGGCAAGACCCGGGAAGTGCGGTTCGTAGACGAAGAGAGTGAAGTGAAGGACTGAGTGAATAGAGTGGTGATATAGTATGGAGAGCACACTGTCTCAAAAACAATCAAAGGCCTCTTATAAAACATGTGCGAGTCTAGCTGATTTTGCCCAAGAGCTGTCTCTACCCGCTCTATTAAGGACATGTTCTCTTTCACGCACTCTACTCTATCGCATCAGGACTCTATCGCATTTCAATCTCAGTATCGCGACGCGTACTTGGTTCGCGTCTTCACCCTACTGCAAGCCACACAGCTGCGGTGCTACCAGGCCACGGCCTGCAATAACCAACACGAACCTTGTCCCGACGTCGCATCTAAAAAAATGATCGATCCATACAAGCCTTGCTCTTTGGACACTTGATGTGACTCATTATGTCGCTCCTGCAGTAATACGGTTCACGTTCAGCCACGCTGCGGCCCACGATTTGCAACACTGATCCACACTTGGGCACATCTGAAGACAGCATAGGAAGAGATGGATAACGAGACTGGATCATCTTTGTCATATTCATATGCTCTAAGGCACAGATACTGCCATTAGCTAGTGCTATAGTATCAACCGAGTGAAACCACGTAGCACCATACTCAATTCCCCATCCTGCACCAAAGTCCGCCATCATCATACCATCTTCGCTCATCTCTCCATCTCCACACGTAATTTGAATCTTTCAAGCAATACTCTCATCCCAATCCTCGAACGCGCTAGTATGCATGCTTTCAAAGTTGACATTGTCAAACTCGAACTCCGCACCCGTCGAAGCCGACTGCGTGTCACCGAAGACAGACGAGTCAGAGCTGGCCGCGGGTTCATTCTTGACTTTGTTCTTCTTCGTCGGAGTCGATTTCATGACACGGCCTGTAGCAACGCCTGTTTCCGCCTAATCAGTGTCCGCAATCTAGTCGCACAGTGTAGAATAGAAAGGGTATAAGACGTAACGTACCGCCATCAAGAACGCCCTTACCCGCCATCTTCGGCTTCCTCGGTATCGTATTCGCAGACTTGACCAGCATATTCTCATACATGCGAC
>Ga0115846_101015_pt1 | contig 13374 bp, 10 predicted proteins | sample InSIn5gowninarea_2_FD_83860 | JGI IMG/M metagenome (GOLD analysis project Ga0115846, IMG submission 83860)
GCTCTTTGCTTGTTTTTCTTATCTTTGCCGCCCTCAAGATCAAGAAGAATAATTCATGCGAACATAAATGTGAATGGACCGAGTACTAGCAGTATTTCTGCCAAAGTTTTGAAACCTCCCGTCCTGTGTCTTTCGATGACATGTCTGTGCTGCCACCGTGGTCAAATAACAGCTGCTGAGATGATTGACTGACTGACTGTCAAGTCAGCACGTCTTACATGTCATTCCTTTCAGTGTTCGACCAAGCGATCGAGTAAGTAATCATCGATCGAAAACATCAGCAAAACGTCGCAAGAGCGCCCATGGTCATCGTCAAGCAGGTGTCTGGGCTTTGGTACCTTGCAGACCGCATCTTGCCTGTGTGGGTAAGATCAGATCGTTGACCCTAGACCGCCTTTCACGTCAGGTAGCCATGTGGTTCGGAATATTAGACTAGAGCCCAAGTGGGTAAGGTGTGTGAACAAAAATCTACGATTGTGGAACATTTCCAAGTTGTAGAATTGAGGCTGACTTCAGCTTGACAGTAGCTCATAAAAAAAGTACAGGCTGGAAGACTTGCAAAGCTAGCTTCTCATCCTTCCGAAGCAGACAGCAGTTCAGACTGCTGATCCTCCTCATCCTAATCGCACTCCAGCTATGTTGGCCTTTTTACCCATTGTCCCTTGAGCTCGTTGTAGACCTCTATCATTGTCTCGACCAGTGTCAAGAATACTCGTGGCCTCACGTCTCTTTTCTTCTTCAATCTTCTTGATATGCTTCTCAGTCTTCTGCTTGCCACTACCCTTGCCATGGAACTGATGTGACAAATGCTTGAACGCCTCTTTCTGGTTCAACACACGCCCTGAATCATCGACATATTTCAGCTGAACATCCGGCTTATACTCCTTGTTGAATGCTGCGGCTGCTTGAATCGACATCTGCTGTGCACGCTTCTCGTTCTGCCAACGTGCTTGCTCCTCTCGTTCTTGCATTGACATGCCTTTGTTCTTGCCCAACGCACGATCTCGTTCTCGCTGTGCACGAGCATGCTGATCAGCTTGGTGCTCACGAAGTCGTTGCTCTGTGATGAAATTCTGTCGGTCACGGTAGATGGAATTTCTTTCGTTAGCTCCCGACTCTTTGAGGACGCCTCGACCTTTGAGCAACTTCAGAGCTGCGCCAATGCCTTGATCCAATGTCTCCTCCCTCTCGAGACCAGTCTCTGAGATTCCTGCAGCGCCCTTGGCAGCCTCTTGTTTAACCAAGTTGTCAAGCAGTGCTTGTTCGTCACCTTCAACAACGGCGTAAGCTTGATTGGAATCCGACATGGACGCGTCTTCGTCCTCCACCGATGCTTGTCTTTGCTCTCTTTCTGTCGGTTCAACCTTCACTGAATTTTGCACAGGTTTAGGCGAGTCCTCCGGCGCACGAGTGTTGAGGTTGTCAAGGAATGCTGTTGTATCGTCTAGAACAAGTCCGCCTTCAGGCTCGGTTGTAGCTGCATCTTCCTCTTCTTTCAGCTGCTTAACGATGTCTTCAGGTTTCAGCTTTTTCTTCTTGAGTGCGGCTCGCCTGCTGAACATGAGAGCATTGGAGAGATCCTCATCATCGTTGGTATTGTTGTCGGCCCGTGATTTGGACCTAGGTATATCCACATCCATCGCTTCTGCATTACCATTGGTGAGGGTTGGAAAGATATCGTCCTCGTCCGCCTCCTTCTGTCTTTTGTTCTTCTTCATTGACTTTTTCGGCTTCTTGATCTTAATCTCCTAATAATCCGAAACAGGCTCAGGCTTAAGAAAATCCAAACTGATTGTATTTTTGAGCTTTTCACCAACGGCCTGCCTTTTGCTGTCCCTCTCCTCAATGCTGCTTCCTTGAGCGTCGAGAGTAAATGCTTTCCGCTTCTTCTCATCATACTGCGACAAAAGCTCTTTCCTTTTATCGTCATGAATGTCGTATCGAACCTTCTTCTTTGCTTCCAGCTTCTCCTTCAGCTTCTCCCGCGCTATCAGATCCGCACTTTCAAGAACGTCTCCATCCTCTTCGTCTTCATCTTTGCCAATTTCTTGGTCCTTCAGAGTCAGGATCTGATCTGCTGTATCGTCGTCAAAATCTCCAAGCTCGTGCGCAACTTGCACACCAGCCAAATCGGCACTGGTGTAGTCAAGCGCTGCCAGCCTTTCGCGCTCAGCAAGTTCTTCCTCTAATTTCCTAGCTCGCTCTCTCTCAATCTCTTTCTGTCTCTGCTTCTGCCCCTTCAACCAGGTCTTCGCATCCACATCGTCGGCACCAGCATCTCCAAGACCCTTTCCTTCGAGCTTTTGAATTCGAGCAGCAGCATCTCGAGCTTTCTGGATAGCTTTCTTTCGCTGTTCTCTTTGTAACTTCTTTTTCTCCTCGTCTTGTAACTGTTGAAAATTGCTGTACCCGGCAGCTTCACGAGTTTCTAGGGTGGATGCTTGCTCCTCGTCGCTGCCCTCATCTTCCGCCTTCTGTTTGAACTTTGGGCCATCGGTATCTGCCTGAGGACCGAGAAGTGGTAGACCTAAACTTTTCCGCAACTTGTTCATTTGCTCGATCGCGGCAGAATCCATGATGGGCAACTTACTGTGACGGTTTCTAGGTTTGGATAAGGCTGAGCAGATCAGCAGTAATCCTGCTATTACAAAACTTCGACTGAACGAATACCAGGATTGAAGGTGGCTATACTGTGCCTATGAGCAATATCAGGGACCACCAATGCGGCAACTCAACCGACAGCTTAACAAACGTAGCAAACACCTTCCGCCTGCGCAGCCCAATTCCCAAATTTATTCCAATCCACCGCGCCTGCTTTCTTTCTTCTTTTTCTAACCACAGATCTGTGTTCGTTTGATCCTGCCCGCGCACGTCGCAGACAGTCGTATCGCGAACCACGCGGCGTCAAGGAGCCTTTTCCTCTATGAAGTCAATCTTCCAGTCGACAGATCTCAGAAGAAGCCCTTTCCCGTCTTACACCAAAACCAGATTTGAGCTCGCTTTTGCTTCGGTGAAAGCTGAGATCGTCTGACTGAGATGGGATTGCTTGGACGCGGGTCGAACCGCTTAGATGGTGCTTTATTCCCAAACGCTTGTTGTTACGACGTCGTCGGATGCAATGAGGGTAAAACCAAAGTGCCGACAGAAAACAAATACTTTTTTTTTTAATGATGTGATAAATGGTATCAATGGCCGGTACAGGAGAAGTGGAAGAAGAGATGGTAGAGAGTAGGCTTAGCTTGAGAAAACGTTTCTCAATGAGCAACAATGCAATAAAAGAATTCAACAGTAAAGAGGAGATCCAGGTTCCAAAAATTAGAGAGGGTGGTTCAAGGAGAAGTCGCATTACTGACATATTCATTCGTCTAGCTCATCTGCGCTCGTTACTTAATGCATTACCGTGTACAGCAGCGTCTAGATAACTACCTCATTACATTTCGTACCACATATCCGAGTTCCTCTTCCTTTCCAGACCACTACCCATGCCTCTACCCAGCAAATGTCTCTTCGTAACAGGCACACCATTCGTGACATTCAACCACGATGCAGCCGGATAATTTCCAAAACAGCTGTACTCGTATCTCGCTTGTTGCAACAACCCACTAAGGATATTCATAAACGTACCCATCTCACACCACCCATCGTCTCTCTGGCCACACTCTGGGTAAGAAAAGCCTAGTGGCACTGTACGCTGCGAGATAGTCATGTGGATGTACGAGGTCCGGTTGCCAGGATTATAGAAATCAGCCATCGTGGCGTTGGAGTTCTTTGGACGTTGTGCCTTCACTGGCTGTGGTGTAGTGATCTGTTCCCAGACAACTCGAGCACCGAATGGAGTAAGGTGGGAGACTGTGACGTTGCGATTGGGTGTGATGGAGCTGTTACTCAACTTGTCGCTGAATTGTTGAAGACCGAACGCTGTTAGGATGGAGTAGATGTTCGTATCGTGTGAGAAATCCATGTATAGGCTCTGGTTGAGTGGGAAGGTGCTATTCATTTGATCCAAGGTAGTGTTCACGTTGGTAGATCCTGGTGGGAGGTTGTATAGATGACCTTGTAGACGAGCATAGAACTCTTCTACAAAACCTATGCCTACACCTCGTCCCGTTGGTGACAAGAAGCCATCGTTACCTTGAAACTGCAGATCGATGCTGTATTCGAAACCCTGCCATTCGTCATAAGTGAAGAGGCTGCACCAGTTGCTGAAGCCGTAGGCCACGGTCTCGTATGGACAAAGAGTTTGCGCATTGTAGGAGTCCGCAACTGTCCAATTGTAGTTACCTGAAAGTGCCCGTAGTCTCTGGGTAGCATTCTTGAGATAGATATTCTCCCAAACTAGACTTGCGTTGTTTCCAGCTGTAGATCTGTAGTTGTTGCTGTTGTTGCACTGGAAGTATCCAGCCAGGGAGTTGTTGAAATAGGGCTGCTCAATGATAGGCTCAAGTGTAACATTCTGAGGCCATTCGAAACCAAAGAAGCCGGCCATGAAATATTCTGCAGACTTCAGCATGCGATCCTGCGTGGTCGTTCGAGATACGAGCTTGGTCGAGGTATTGTAAAGGTGTCCATAGTTGTAGTAGAACAAGACACCACTATCGAACAGTTCTTGTCTACCTCTCGCAACCAAGATCTCTGCTCCGAGGGTATAGCTCCAAGTGTTGAGGAAGCTCAATGCACCGGTCCACGTGGCTGTGCCGTTCCGAGTGACGTTGTAGATCTTGCTGCCGAAGCTGGAGACGGACGAGTCACCTGTAGGATACCTAGCACCATGACGGCTGAGCAGATGCGCTGTGGTGATGTTGGCACCCGGAGGAAGAGCGTATTCGTTCACACCAAAACCAGGTGAAGGGAAATAAGACGAAAGCTGCCCCATTAACTGGAAGATGTTGGAGTTGTTTGTGTTGCCAGAGATGGGAATAGCAGTCTCCAGCGGTTGATTTGGAGAGTACAGGGTGCCAATTGGCGCTGGGTTCGTTTGCGCTAGAAAAGGCGCAATGGCTGCCGTCTTCGTTGGACCAGGATAGATCTGCGGTGAGGTCTGGAAGTATTGCGGAACAACAGATGAAGAGGCTGCCTGCTTCTTGTCGAGGGCAGCAGCATTACCCAGGCCAGCGGCCGTCATTAGGGTGAGGAGGAACAACATGGTTCCCAAGATTGAGGTATAGACGAGGCAGATCAACAGTACAGGTCGAGCAGAAAGATTGCTTTTGTAGCTGTGATCGGCCTCAAGCGGCTGCCAGGGCGTTCCATCATTGTTCGGAGATGGATCTGCTCTCTCGAAGCCGTCCCAACTTCCAAAGATGCCATGGTACCTCGAGCCTGTCATCGAGCGTCATAGCGTGGTAGCATCTCGCAGCTGGTTAGGCCCTAATGGGAAAGATCAAAGGACATGGATACAAAGGGGGTTAGTGATCTTGAGGGCGGCAAAGATAAGAAAAACAAGCAAAGAGCTAGAGAAGCTTAGCTGGCATGCTGACATGGGCCGTGCTTGAATCAAGCTTTTTGGCTGGTTGGCGTTCTGTTCGACAACATCCTGGAAAGCGTCAAGCAGACAAATCGAGGTGGTCAGTAACTGGCAAGCTATAAGTGGGGAACGACACATAGCCAATCGTACGTGATCGTCAAGCCATGTGCTCTACAGTACCTGGAGGTATATGGATTTAATAACTTTGAAAACGATAAAGTTACATGGCTATCTCTCTCGATCCAGGCGTGAGGGTCGTGCAAGGGTGAGTGTATGTGATCTTATTTGTAACAAATATGTGCACAAGTTCACGGCAATCTGGATGTAGATCGTGTACTATGGTCGCCGTAAGGAGAGTAGGAGAAAACCCGAAACATCACGTTCAACAGGAAAGAGGTCAAGAATTGCGTCTAGTGCCTGTTGTAAGCTGAAAAAGCAGTCCAGGATCTTTCCGAATCCAATGCTGAATCGCTATAAAAGAAGTCGCATCTCGACTTCGACTCATTTGAAGATTGTCTGAATAGCTCAATCCTCGAATTTGAAGCCCTTTCCACCGCTTGTGTCAATCATGCCACCTCTGTAACTACCTCGCTTCTTCTTGTTCTTCTCCTTTGTGAATCCTTTACCGCGGGTAACAGAGAGGTCATTGAAAGCTCGGTCGGCGTAATCGTAGCTGACGTAGGTATTGCTCAGATATTCACCGTCTTTCGCTTGAGCAGATAATTCAGCAAGACGCGTCGGCCTAGCACCAGTCTTCTTCTTCTCGTCATTTGCAGGCCAGGGAGGTAGCGGCGCAGGATCGCCTTGTATGGTAGCTGAAGAATCAGACGAAGCTCTCTGATCGGCTTTCTCTTCCTTTATTGCCGATGGTTTCGCATCATCCACATCGCTGTCTTCGGGAGAAGATTCGTCCTCAGAACTACTGGCGGAAGAAGAGGAGGAAGAGGAGTCGGCGGAGGACGACACCGAAGAGTCGCTATCTGGTAATGGAGCCGCGATCGCATCGGTCAGTGCCTTGGTCGCAGCTTCATCTTCCGATGATTCAGACTCAGATTCAGACTCAGAACCCGACTCAGAATCTGAAGACGAAGACGAAGACGAAGAGGACTCTGAAGAACTGCTGGTCTTTGTATCGGGCTCTGTCTTTATTCTTTTCTTGGGTCTCTTTTCTGTGTCCTGTTCCGACTCTGATTCAGAGGAGCTACTGTCGCTGTCGTCCGAAGCTTCGGAAGAGCTTGAAGACTGAGAAGGGGAAGAACTGGCTTTGCGCTTGAGCGAGGCGACCTTGACTTGAACATTCGTCTTCGCATCTGGCTTGGTGGCTTCTGCGTCGCTACTGTCGGAATTCGAAGAACTCGAGCTCGAAGCGGCAGACGAAGAGGAAGATTCGGACGCGGAATCATCGTCCATCTCTACGTCGGAGTCAGTGTCGGAATCTGCGTCCGTAGAGCTACCACTTTCACTATCGGCGTCTACATTTGTGCTCCCTGTAGGGTGGGATTTCAAATAGTCCCTGAATATAGTATCGAGCTGAGGAACACCCTGGGTGAGCTTCTCTCCATATGTGTCTGTCAACGTCTTTCCACCATTGCGTAGTGGTCGCTTTTGTCTTTCATTGGCGAAAATCCTCAATGTCGATTTAAATCCGTGGTTCGAGAGAAATTGACTGATCAATGCAACAAGAACTGGATTGGGTTTCTGGTCTGGTTTACCAAATTTAGGGGCTTGTTTCGTCTTCGCCATTGTTACGTTCTTAGGGTTCTCGTCGACGTCCTGCTGTATGCGCCTGAGTAGTTGTGGAGGTCGTCTTTGTATTTGATGAACTATCAAAACACTGTGGTTATGAGACCATTCTTGCGGTTGTGAATAGAACCTTGTGACACTCCTCTTTGATCTTGACTGAACGAATTGGTGTGTTTGCAGGTTATCAGGCGTAGGGCCGTTTGCGAAAGAACCAGAAAATTAATTTTATCGAGATGCAGTTATTCAGGCAGCAAAACCCCCGGTCCAGTGGCTGCCTGAGAAGGTGGAGCTCGGGTATGGCTGTCCGTGTTGATGAGGCAGGAACTGAGGTGAGAGTGCCAGTCCCTCATGATCACTTTCACCTCGTCGCAGCCCTGCCAGCAGCAGCAAGCCACAACAAGTATGCGCGATCCACTCCCATCATGATTGCAAGAGCACAGTACTCGACCCAGCAAGATGAACTCAGGCAGCGCCGAGTACTCCTCTTATGGAGGGCCCCGGTCCGCGTCCCGCCCGGTCTTTGATCCTCGCACGCACTCTCAGAACAACAGTCCGGCTATGCAATCTCAGAGAGGACCTCCCTCTGGTGAGACCAACCAGAGTCGCGCAGCCCGCTACGAAGATGAAAAGAGGCGCATCATCGACAGCTGCTTCTCCAAGAAGGAGGCCGACGGCGTGCTGCTCGAATCCTACATTACCCATGTTCGAGTCACCGAAGATGCTCTATATCCTTCCTCTCCGCCGCCTCCAGACTCCGCTCCCAGCAACAAGAAGAACAGGTTGATCCTAGTTGCCGTCCGCAGATCTGGTAGGGTCAGGGTGCACAAGGCCCGAGAGAACCCCAATGGTAGCTTTTCTATAGGCAAGACCTGGCCTTTGGACGAGCTCACTTCGATTCAGATATATGCTAGTATCAACCCTGCAAGTGAACGAGACGTCATGGAAAAGCAGTGGGCGGGTGAGCTGGGCTTTACTGTCATGTTGGGCAAGCCATATTACTGGCATGCTCCTACTGCCAAAGAGAGGGACTTCTTCATAGCCAGTTTACTCAAAATTTACAAGAAATACACAAATGGCAAGACCCCAGAGCTTATCGGCTTCCTGCCACATCAGATGGACCAGCTTGGAGCCAATTCAGCCAGCAGAACTCCATCCGCTACCATATCGCAATCCAGCCCTCCTCCTTCCGCGAACCCCCCTCCACTTATGCCTGCTGCGATCTCTCAACGACCGCAATCGCCTCGCTTCTCCTCAGCTCCTCCAAACGACTTCGAACAATCACCGCAAGCACATCTATCACGGCCAGAATATCGTCCTGCCACTAGAGATGGCACTTCTTCGCCGATGTTAGGCCTCCCACATTTGCCCGCTTCAGCTGATCCTCGAATGCCTAGTCGTGAGAACTTACGGCGTGGATCAGATGGCCCTTCTACTGGTTACCCTCCTCGGGAGCCTGTACCAGCTATGCCAAATATACCTCGTCAACAATTGACCCCTCAACCTCTTGATTCACGAAATTCGCAAACCTCATCCGCGTCAAGAGAACAGCAGGGATTCCCAGCCTCGGTGAGACCTATGAATGGTCATGGGCCATCTCTACGACAACCATCAGTCGTTCCTTCCCATGCCAGTAGCGAGTATTTACCCACAACTCTTGCTGTTCGTGATCGTTCCGTCAGCTCAGCACACTCTAGCGAAAGACCCACCACTGCCACCTCGGATGCGACATCTGTGGCTTCCAAATTCCAACCATCTCATGAGAGCCTAGCCCCTCCGGAACGAAAACGAGCTACAGGGCCTCGAACAGAAGTTGATGGCGCTCATTCTCAAAGCAATGGTCAATCTCTTTTACAACCAGGTGTTCCTGTTATGTGGAAAGAGGAGGAGAACAGGTCTCGAGCACCTTCTGCTCTCCTTACAGAGGAGACACCAAGGGAACCAAAAGAAAACAATCTTGCCAAGGCTGGATATTTCAATGCGGTCACGATGCCCAGTCAGCCTGAGCCAGAATCAAGTCAACTACCGACTCTCAAAACAGCTCCAGTCCTCGAATCTCCAACCATAACTCCTGAACCTCAAACTGCCGAGCCGGAGGCCATGTCGAGTCCCGAGAGACAAGATGATGAGCATCGACCAGGACTCGGTCCTATGATCAAGAAAAAGAATGCCGCGGACGCTTTCCGGAAGGCTGCGTTCGCCGCTAGCGCGTTCAAGCCAAGGCAGGGTGGTGGTGCGGCCCGACTGAAAGCGTTAGCAGAGGAGGGCAAGAAGGGCAATGAACCAGACGGCATAACAGGCGTCGTGCCTGCTCCTCTGTTCCGGGGCATGAGTTCTGATAGTGTTGGCAGTAACAGACCAGCCACTCCTGGTGCTCCCAGTGCTCCCAGTGCTCCTAATACTCCTGGTCTCAAGGAGCAACCTCCAGTCCTTTCACAAAATGATCAGCCGCCAAAGGTCAACCTGCAAAGGACAGCTACAGAAGATAGTATTATGAGTCAGCCATCTCCACAGCCTGATACAGAAAAACTGCAAGAAGTGCCTAAGACCAGAGATGTCAAGTCGCCACCAATGGAACAACCAAAACGTCCTGCAACTCCAGAGAAGGCACGGTCAAGATCTCCTCAACGCCGAAAACGCCAGAGACAGGACGCGGATATTGCAAAGTATTCCTCCTCACTTGGTATTGACCCTCGAATCTTTGAAGGTCGAGGAGCAGATTTCAACGATTTGCTCACAGAGTTTGGATGGGATGGCAAAATCGATCCAAAGAGCCAAGTGAACGACTTGGAAACAGAAGTTCGTCGCGAGATCGGCCGAGCTCAAGCTACCGGCTGGCTCGGCCATGTTGAGCAACAAGACATAAAGGTACTGGAACTAGCAAGAGCATTTGACAGGGCGATAGAAGAATGCGAGGAGCTAGACGGTCTATTCACGCTATACTCCCACGAGCTAGATACACTTGCCGCTGATATTGAGTACATCGAAGCACAATCGCAAGGTCTTCAGGTGCAAACTGCCAACCAGAAACTGCTACAGAAAGAGCTGCGCAACCTTCTATCCACATTGCGAATTTCGAATAGCGATTTACAGGACCTGCAGTACGGTGCTCTCGATGATCCTCAAGGCGTCGCCAATGTGGAGCACGCTCTTGCCACACTATATACTGCTTTGATCCAGATAGATCCCAATATCCGCTACAACAAGCTGCGGCAAGTCAACAGCTCCGGACATGGCATCAGCCCATATGCTAACAACGATCTGGGCGAGATGCGTGCTGTCAGGGAAAAGAAGGAGGAGTATGCGGATCACTCGCAAGCATTCATCCGTAGATTCTGCCAGCATATGAAAGGTGCTTTCAAGACTTTGGACCAGACACGTGATGACAATTTCAGCATTAAGACAAGCATCAGCAACTCTAACTCCTCGCTTGCCACTCAAAGGACAGCTCGACAAGACCTGTGGCTATACAACGGTATGGTGCTTTTTGTAAGGGAGGTTAACTCATACGAATGGAAAACCCTAATCAAGTCTTATGAGATGAGCATAAGGGGTTTGTATCAGGATCAGTTTCGAACAACGGCGATGTCCTCCAGAAGTGACGCGCGCAAGCCAAGTGGTGAAGAGCAGGAAGCACTTTTCACTTATCAGGAGAAAGATAGATCAGATGAATCACTCACTAGCACGGCTGCACGCAAGCTTACTGTTAAGCGAGGCAAGACAGTCAAGAATCCAGGTCTCAAGACAGCATTTAGCAATCGACAGGACGGAAAGCCAGATGCACACGAAGTCTTCCAACAGGTTCTCGAGCAGCAGGCTAAGGTGGTTGCTGAAGAACAAAACTTTATGGTCTGCTTTTTCCACTTGAGCACACAAAGCAACGCCGACTTCATCGAGCTCGTCTCCACCAAAGCACCAGCAGAGCGGCGTCTTCCCAATTTGAATGCCAAGATACCGTTTGAGCCTGACAAAAGCATATCGTCTACAATTCAGGCTAGTATAGAAGCAATATACTCTTTTTGGCTACAAGACCTTCAGAATCAGCTAGATTGGGTGCTGGAAATGGATCAGTTGCAGGGAGTGGGCGTACTATGTGCACTCGAACACGTGTCGACACTATACGAGGACAGCAACCAAGAGTTTATTACAACCACGATTCGCATGCTGCATGGTCGCCTCAAAGGTCTTTTTAACAAATTCGTTGAAGGGCAGGTCAAAGCAGTCGAAGATACAAAAGTAAAACTGAAAAAGCGAAAGGGCATTATTTCGTTCATGCGAACCTTTCCCCTGTTCAGCTCTGCTGTGGAGAGCATGATACCGGATCATATGGTTGAGGAAGAGACATTGGAAATTCGCTTCATACTCAACGACGCTTACAACAAGATTTTGCGTGCAATGTGGGAGTCTTTGACATTCATCGCCAAAGATGACTCAACAACTGGTGGTACAGCACATTCGACAGCACCAGCCAGTGGAGATCCTGAAGATAAGGAAGCTCTCAATTACCACATTCTGCTGATTGAAAACATGAACCATTACATCGAAGAAGTGGATACTCATCGTAACATCGTCCTAGAAGAATGGAAAGAAAGAGCATCGCGGGACATGTTCACCCATCTAACACAATACACGGATGCTGTCATACGCAGGCCATTAGGAAAATGGCTTGATTTTGTCGAAAGTACAGAGGCTATGATGAAGACTAACGATTCTCTACAAGGCATAGCTTCAAAGCCAAGTCATTCCCGAAGCACATGCAAGAAAATTATCAAAAGTTATGATTCGCACGAGATCCGTAAAGGTATCGAAACACTAAAGAAACGAGTCGAGAAGCACTTTGGCGACGTTGACGATCCAACAACAATGAGCAAGAGCCTGATCATGCGAGTGCTGGATGAATGTAGTGCACGATATTTGCACGCTCACGACAGGATGAGGGTAATAATTGATAGAATATACGATGGGAGTTTGGAGATTGATTGGCGGAAGGAGGAGGTTAGCGCTCTATTCAAAAGGTAAGAACTTTTGAGAGCGAGTACAAATCCATAACGTATTCTTCACGATGTTCCACTATCGCTATCACAAACGAGCGATGGATGAAGTTTTGTACACGAAAGTGACCGGGGTCGAACGTGTTAGTTCACTTTTTACTACGTGCTTTGTGCTCATTAGCTATACTGCGATACAAGCCGAACTACAAACGTAGTTTTATCAGCGCCTTCGGTCTGTCCACGGACACTACTTATCTTATGACCGAGCATTGCTTGCTGCTGATGCCTGCACAACCGAGATTGAGTCTCAGTGTATCGAACGAGGAAGGTGCGATACATAAGGTGCGAACATACCGACGCCTCGAGAACCCCTTCCTGAATCATTGTTCTCATCCTTTGAAATTATTTCTCACATGCGTAGAAGTTGCTTTTATTTTGTTCAAGGTTGCCAACCTTCCACTAGACACCTTGTACGACGCAGATCTACCACAGTGTCGGCCCCATCAGCGGACTGTACCTGACAAAGACAGAGCGGAAAGGCGTGCGCACTGAGTCTCTCTACCAATCAGCTGCTGTTCTGGGTTACCTACTGACGCGTCGGCTGACCCACTCGGCAACCACACTTGTGGTTTCGGATCTGATAAACTCCGGACATTCAGAACTATCTGATCAAACTCACTTGAGGTGTTGTCATAAGTACGTTTTGCCTCCTTTACCTGTTGTTCTTTAGAGGAGGGCATGGAGTTGTGACTCGATCTGCTTTCAGAGACGTCTGCCTTGCTTATCTGATATACTTGGCATTTGCACTGCGCAGTGGCTCTTGCTTGTCACAATTACGGGCGCTCTCGGCTTTCATTGCAGCGGGTCCAGCCTGAGACAGGTCGTACATCATCAATACTTGTTGGCACATCTGGTGCCAGCCTGTCGCACAACCCATAGATTGCATCTATCAGAGATATCCTAGAAACACTCACACTGACCATCTACTCAAAATCCGGTGCCACGAATCACCAAAAAAATGCAGTCTCTGCTCACCAGGACCAAGAACTTTCTAACACCGACCGGCTCATCGGCAAATTTACACGAGTCCGGTAAATTCAGAACAGAGAAACAAGCAGAGTCTCTCTTCCAGCAAACAGATCCCAAGATCGATGGCGAAGACTGCTTGCACGACTGTGC
>Ga0115846_101017_pt1 | contig 13371 bp, 6 predicted proteins | sample InSIn5gowninarea_2_FD_83860 | JGI IMG/M metagenome (GOLD analysis project Ga0115846, IMG submission 83860)
TTGTGTATGTGCTATAATGTCACAAGACAGGTTATGGAGAAGCGAGCGTGTCTGGAGTTTGTGTATCGAGTACTGGTACTCGGAGAGGGGCTGGATGGAGTCTTGCAGCTCTCCTTTCACGATATGTCCGTGGTTGTCGTCCACCAAAGGTTAAAGGAAGCAGATGGGGCTTGTGTGGGGCGAAATCATGATGAGCTAGACAAGTTGAACCGACGCATACATACATGGTATAGCTAAGTAGTCAATAAATAAAACATCGACAGTAACTTGTTCTTTCTATTGATGTGATGCAGCGCCAGATTATCGTTACTCGTGGAGGTGCTGGAGTCCGTATATTGTCGACGACCTAGATCCATCTCGATTACATTTCTACTAAGAGAATCGCTACAGGCTGACACCTCAAACAGTCTCGAGGACTCCATCTGCTGATGCAATTCAACGTGAGAGGTGAGAGGTGAGAGGTGTGACGGCTATAAGTGCAAACAATGCACAACGAGTTCGCGCCTCGACAGATCTGATGCCTTACGGTATCAAGGGTGTCTGAATACTCAGGTACAACTTCAGGCTCTCAACCTACCCTTTTGTTTACAATGCCTCAGGTATTCAGTAAACAATAATGCAACCATGACATAAAATATCGCGCACTGCAGTTTATGCTATTGGTATATCTGCTCTTCGTCTAGACTATGTAGAATGACGCTGTGTATCTGTCTACGCACAAGCAGAATCAAGAACGCCACATCAAACCATCGTTGGAAGAGGATATGATGCTTGAACCCCGGCCATCCATCCATTCATTATCATATACGCCCCCGCGAATGTACTCCTGTTGATGCTTCCAACGCAGACCAGAAACGCAGAAGAGACGAGCATGCGCACAAGACCGCAGCCACCAACCAACGCTCGATCATCTACATCATCGGAGCCTGCGGCGCCTGATGATGATGATGCATACTCGCGTTCAACGACTGCTGCAATTGCGTGAGCTGCCTCATCATCTCGGCCGTCTGCGCATGCTGAGCTTCCGACTGCCGTCTCAACTCCTCATTCTCTTGTCTCAATCGCTTCATCTCCTCCCTCAGACTCAGATCTCCATCCGTATTCCGCGGCATCGGAACAGGTCCAGGCCCACGCTTCCTCTTCGCGCCCGTCTTGGCTTCGTCCTCTTCGGGTATCTCTTCGGGTGGTGGTAGGGATCCTATATCGGTGTGGACGCGTCGTAAGTGCTCGTTGAGGTTTTCTTGGCGCGAGAAGCCTTTTCCTGTATGTCGTTTGCAATTCGGATGTGGACAGTTGAGTTGTTTTCGTGGCCCGCCGTGCTTGTTGTGGACTTCGCGTTCATGTCGTAGAAGTCCGCCTGAATAGGTGAAGCCGGGGAGCTTTTCGCAGCCGATTTCCAAGCAACGATATGGTCGGTCGTGCTTGTCCATGTGTTTGCTGTGGCGATGGTCAGCTTTAAGTGCTGCGAAAGGGGTTAAAGAAGATACGAACCTCCATTCACACTTTCTGCCAAAGTCCTTGACTTCTTCTGTGCATCCTGGCCACGCGCAATAATATCTTCCTGTTTTTGGATCCTTGGTTTCTTCGCGTACAGGTTTTGGTATCGGCTTTGATCGGCCTGGCGAAGAGTGATCACTATCTTCCTTCTGCTGCAGCTCCGATAGGTCCATGGCGACCTGTTCATCAGGCGTAGGGACCAAGTTCTGCGGGTGATATGGATTGTCCGACATCTGGGGGTCGATCCGTGGCGGACTCGGATACCGATGCTCTTTGAAATCCTCGACCTGCTCCATCTGTGGATAATTGGAGGTGTCGTGCATGAACCCACGCGACTCGTACGAAAGACTCATATTGGCGTTTGGCGGAGTCGTGTAGGACGTGTAACTGTAAGGCAAGTTCGAAGGGCGATAATTGGGCTGCGTCTGACCGAAGTACGCATTTTGAGGGTTTGAAGTCCCTCTCGCCGGTGAATTGCACGGCACGTGACCATTAGCCGCGGCCGCCGCTCGCCGGTATAATTCCGCTTGTACCTCATTGCTTGTCGACTTCAGTATTTTCTCTGGTGACGGCTGAGGTTGATATTGTTCAGTAACATGGAAAGCTTGTGGGGTTTGCTGTTGTATATGTACTATGCATATCTTCAGCAGTTGTCCCCCTTCGCCTTGCCACAAGCTTGGAAATACTCGAACTGTCACAAGTCACTCACGTGAAGTATGTATTCCCGAAGGTGCCTGCGTCTCAAAACTGGCATCTTGTGGGATTGCTTGATGTGTAGGTGCTGTGTTGTATCTCTCGATCTGCTGGTTAGCTCTTGGCGTGCCAGCTCGTCTGTGCGACTGTGAACTCTGGGGTCGATTCTGTACTGGTGATCCTTGGTGCTGGTGGTATTGTCTTGCTTGCTTGCCAGCGGACGGTGGAAGATTCATGTCTGTGTGTTCAAATGTAAGTGGTGAGCTCCGTATGAAAATATGTGCGGAGGAAGGCAAGATTCGCCGCGCATTGTGCGCATGTACGAGAGAAGCCAACCCGACTATCTTGCGGTGGGATAAAACTCCTCTGGACTTCAAGACAAGTGTGAATAGCTTCCCCTCAGGGTGACTTGAACTTGAGCTTACCGGACTGTGAAGAATCTGGATCAGAATATTCCAGTAGGCAAAGTGGGGAGCTATATCGTTCTACTGGTCTTTCGAAGGGTCGCTCTGGTCGAGGCTGAGGAGGTTCTTGCCAAACTTCAACCCGCACAGAGACCTCCAGAGGCAGGCCCAGGTGGTCAACAGCCATGTCCCTTTTCGGCCGGTCCGAACTCTTGGAGCAGCTTGGGTTCAATAGCCATTCAATCCATGCTATTCCGAGGGTAAGAGCCTTCGGCAAAGCACGTGGGTGAACTGGCAACCAGGGTCATCAGAATGACACAACGCATCGATATAGCTGTCTAGACATATGCGATTACACGGGGATCAACCTATACCGCAAGTTTCCCGATATGTGGAGATGCGCATAGGCGCGATGCTGAATCATGCCTTTGCTCTTGGCTACTTGCAGGCTCAGTCTGCCCTGCTCGTGTTAAGCGGACACAAGCCATAGAGTGAGTGTCTCCATAATTTGGAAGTATAGGGACTTGACATATTCATCTGCGAAGCTAATAAGAAAAAGGGGTCAATACGGTATGGAGTTGGTAGTCAGCTTATCCCAGAGAGAACTCGCCGCATTTCTGTATCTCTACAAGCAGGACTATCTGCGTCTCCGTCCTCAATCTCGCAGGTACCCCCACGGTTTCCGAAAATGAGATATAGTAAGTGGTGCTCTAGCCAAAGTGTAGCTTAGCACTTGGATCGAACCCGCCCAACAATGGTAGAAAAATCTTGCATGAACTGGTTATTCTTCACAGCAAATTTGCCGAAGAAAGAAGAGAAAATGTCCTTCCCAAAGACCCTAGATCTGGGCGACTCAATCGCAATGGGAGACCTCTAAAGTTCCGCGCGACCTCGCAAAGCAACAAGTAGCAAAACTCAGCGTCATAGATAGGTCAAATGGGTTCCTAGTGGGGCCCTCCAGAGCAGTAGGCCCCCATACGAAGAGTTTTGGAAAGGCCTCCCATTGCGGTCAGCCTGGCAACTGAGCGCAGACTTCGCCCATTGAATGGCTAGATAGTGAAAGAGAGGCACAGTTGCGTACCATGTTACAATGTATGTATTACTCGATTGGGCTGACTAGGAACGAGGTACTCTATGGATTGGGAATTACGGTGCAAGTTGTCATGAATTTCAAACTCCATTGACGTTGTCTACTCTCAGGCTCCATCTATTTTGGCCAGGCATTCTCGTCTTTCTAACCTAAGGTGTCCAACAGCTCAGCCGGTATTATTCTTGTCTCCTCAGGCGTAAGGCTTCTTCCAGGGCGTGTACGCGTTCACGTGATAATGATTTTTGATCTTCAACTTTTCACGGTGGCTTTTCTGGCCAGGAGTCAATCCTTCGTCGTTGCAAGCTGCGCCACTGGAAAGCGTGGGCACCGAATCAGAAGACTTGAAATCGACTTGGAGGGAGTTGTACCAATACATTGGATTCAAGGTCTATGAACGAACTAACCGAAATTCCTCTGGCGCTATATCGATCAGGGATTTGTACATTGTAGTCCGAGGAGGCTAGCTCAACAGGTTGATCCTATCCTCCCTTGGATTGCGTTTCTTGCTCTATGCCCTTGTAAGCAATTCAATAATGCTAACGCTTCTCCATACTACCTATCTCCAAGCTTCCAGAAGTCTGCCCCTCACACAACCTTCTCAAGTGGAAATACTCATGGCTGGACCTCTTCTCCATTATTGGATGCTATGAGATTTGAGCCTTCAGTGTACATGTTTCTTACGATGAGCTTAAGCCAGCGAACAATTCGGTGCAAGAGCCTGTCGAAGTAGTACGGCGCAAGCGCGCACCTGACCTAGGGCGAGACCGTTTGATGGAAAACTGCAGCGCCGGCTTGTCTAAACACATCCGAACAGCGCTCGGTCGGCCCGGCTGAAGTCACTACTGAGGTAGATGTCGTCGTTCGACATCTTGCAGCCATGGCTATGTACGAAATATCGGCCGACCTCCACTGGCGCTTGATGGACAAGCAAGGCAGATTCATGCGCTTGAGGGCTAGTATCACGAGACTTCATGACGGGTGTAAGATTGACAGCCACAACGATGTGGAGAAGGGACACGGTTCAAGAGCTGCAGTCAGAAGGCCCTGGCCTCGTTGAGACCTTCCCGGGGGGCACTTCGTGCGATCGATCCTGCAAAAGCAATTAAGTGGGGGTTATATAGAATCAACCTCCCACAATGCATTTGCTCTCGGAGTCACCGCTGATACATAAAGTTTTGTGGTGTCTGGACAGACAAAGCAGGTACCATTGCCCACAGCGCAGGAACAATGTTGCTGCAAGAGGTACGTATCGATCTTCATCAGAGGGATTGTGTCCAGTACAGTGACAACAGGCGTAACTTGGACCAATCTTTTCACAGGATGGTAGAAGGGTGTCTTGGCCTTGAGTATGAGCATAACGCTCTTCCTCGAACATGCTCCCGCCGGGCATCACACCCACCAACGTTGAGAAGCACCAAACGGAGCAGATGAGTGTATTGGAAAGAAATCCCAAGCAATAGTTTTGCGTGTATACTGTGCTTCATTGCAGACTTGCGTGAATCATAAAACATTGTATGCCAATGCAACTGCTTGGATTGTCATTGTGGGACAGGAACCATAAGTGAAGATTACAAGAGATTAAATTAAAGCAATCAATATCCACGCCCTCTCGACAAACTGATGTCAGACCAACGCTGCTAAGTCCGCAGTCAAAGAGGCACGAAACGACACTGTATGAGAACTCGTTGGCAAGAATCACCCCACTGGCTTGCCGTTAATTCGAAGCCATCTACGAGCCGCGAAACAACACATCCCGAGTGGGAGTTGATGTCTAACTCAACGTCCAAAAATCATCGATCATTTCCAATGTTTCGGGGAGACCTGGCTCTTTGAGGGAACCAAGGCTCGGCCCCCGAGATGAATATTGGTTTGGATAGCATCTGATTGAAGACCTCGCCGTTCACATCAACGCTCGAGCCATATTGTTACGATTGAGGTAGAGCCATTGCATGGTATCGAACGTTCTGTGCAACGCCCTTCATCATATGAATTTACTCTTAGTAGGTCATAGCTCTTACTCGCCAGCAGTCAAGTAGCTACAAATGAAAGTCATTGAGGGCACTCGTTCGACTCTGCAAGTGCTTCAGTGATGCTCATCAGGGACCATGGCGCTGCATTGATTTCACCACATTATGCAGACGCGTCTGCATTTTGCATGAACATTCGTTCGTTCGTTCGTTCGCCATATGTGAAGACGAATGCAGTGCAACCGCAACATTGCACTCGGGCTATGCACTCCCCGACCTTCCGACCTTGGTATTTTGGACCCTCGATCTATCGAAGTTGACAAGTCGTCTAGCGTGTCCCCTAGATGTTTGTAGACGACATCATGTCCCTGGCCTGCTGTTTCGTCACAAAGGATACAACATTGTTTTCAGTGAGTGACTAAGTGACAGGATGCGAGTTTATTATTAGATGTGCACTGTAGTGCAAAAAGCTCCTGATACAAAACTTGAGGATTGGAAAGCATGACGCAACTTGCCGTATGCAAATCGAGAGGTGCGTGCTGTTGGCCCAGCTGGGCTGGTGTAACGACCGCATGAGAGCACTGACTCTGCGAACTGGTGATGCTGCTGTGTTACCCATCTTGATCATTTGATATTGCTCTCTCGAAATATATCGTTTAAGAGAAGGTTAGCAGGGATGAGAATCGTGGTAGCGAGGTGTATGAAACGTCAGCTCGGGTCTGAGACGTCGATAGTAATCATGTCAAGGTTGTTGACACCGAGGATGGAGGACGCATCACACTACTCACTTCTGGTCTAGTATGAACCCGCTAGATAGCTAGGGCTTTGTGAAAAGCTCCCAAGATCTCGACAGGTAGCATAAGAGATCTGTAGATTCACTCTGCGATACTGTAGCATTCTAGCGTGGAATCATGGCAACACAAGCACCTAGATGAATTCGCAGAAGAAAGCAAGTAAAGCCACAACCAAGAATGAGATTCAGTAATTACTTCTATCAGAAACTTACGGAGGTACAGGCCCAAATTATTGTTAGCGTGGCAAGGTTGGCACAGATCTTTATTCAAGTTGTTTGGCCGTGCCAACCTTGCCGCGCTAACAATAATTTGGGCCTGTACCTCCGTAAGATATACTTGCACGGCTCACTACGTTCACTACTCTAACTAGAACTCTAACTCTGCGCTTGTGGGTTCTCCGCCAATGGACGGCCAGGACAAGATGCTACATCCAATAAACACGGCGGACCACGCCGTCAGATCGCCTGTAAGCCACTTGAAGCACTTGCAGAAGAAGCAACCTTCCACCCAGTCAGTACACAGACAGCGGAACAGTAGGTGGGATTTCATCCATCTCTTTGAATTACGGAGTAGGTAACGTTGGGGGTGCCTCCACGAGGAACACTACCGCATTCCTACTTCATGTGCACTATGCAGGCATTCCAAGTGTGGCCCAGGAAAAGAAGCTGGCGTTGGTTGCCTTCCTACTTTGCGCATGCCCTTTGGTCATACCGTCTACATGTGTCTTCTGCGGAGCGGGCATGTGTAAGTGTGTATGTAAAAATGCTTATCTTAGAAACTTTCGAGCCGGTACACGGATTAGTGAGATATGACGAAGCGGAGCAAGAGCTTTTGGGCAGCTGGTACCGTAGTAGCGCGCTGGCGGGCTGAACAGCGTCTGCCGTTCGCTGTCTGACATGCTCAGCTGTTCCTAGTTGGATCTTATCCGCAACGACGGCGCCTTGTCAAGATCATGATGATCATCAGTTTTGATAATAATCAGTGCGATAAAGGCGTGTTAAGGTTAGCGTCTGGGGTTCACCCGAATCCAGAGGACCAGAGCCGACGCCCTGCAGTAGTCGTCGATGCAATGGGGCAAGTCCTTGTGAAGAAGGTTCACCCTCGCGCCAGCATGAAATTGCATGGTACAGTACTTCAGTCGTCGAGTCTTTCCCAACCCAAGAACCTAAACGGCATCTATCGCCATGAAGAAGGGAGGGTGTGAGAGTTACATACCCATCGCTGCATCGTCTATTATATTGAAACCCGTCTTCTGCTCGAATTTTCGAGGCTGCAAGGTACTCCACGGGACAGCTACCGACATTCCCCCTTCTAGAAGCAATTATTAGGGGGGATCTTCGAATAGACCTGGCCCTTTGTCCACATGTCTTTCCCCACCCCCCTACGTGGAGGAACTAAGCGATTTCAGGCCAAGGCGAGAGGAGTTCGTAGAAAAATAGAGCAGCTCCGCACTCCGTGGGTTCCTCTTAATTGATGCTTTTGGGACCCTGAATGCCCTCATTGCAGCAGCGGCAGCAGCGGCAGCAGCCAGCCTACACCAGCCTACAGCACCGCTGTTCGTTCTCTCATGCTTCTTGCCTTCTCTTCTCTATGCATCCTCCCCGTATCTGGAGTATTTCCCGGGGTGCCAATCTTATTTGTGGCGTAAACCAGACCTCACAGGCTCACCCACTGTTCGACCTCCACACCTCAGCTACAAAGTGGGATAACCAGAATCAGAGGTTCTCTGGGCTCTAGCGGACAATAAAAGTGTCAACCTCCCCGGCCCTGCGGCAGAGTTTGAATTGTCGTCGTTGTCGTTGTTGTTGCCGTCGTCGTCGCTTGCCGTCGCAGGACAGTGTTGACTCAGTATCTGCGAGGTAATCATTCGATTGCTGGGTGCTGCTTTCGGAAATATATATTTCGTGCCACCTCAATTGCAGCTTGGCCCAATTCTTTGTCCCTGGAGTCTGGGTTTTATTTTGGGTACGTACAATTGTTTCATCTTCCTTGTGTGCCCGAAGGACTTTCCGGACGCATCCAGACAGGCGGCATGTTTACTCTCACCTGACACACAAGAAATATACATGCCGGATCCTTCCTCTAATCTTGTCACCTTTCACACATCTGCGCTGCCCGTCTGTCAGAATCGTCGTTACAGTTTGACAGCAGCGTCTCTGCACTCCCATATGCATTGACAAGTCAGCTCCAAAGATTCCACGACTGCATTGCATTGACGTCAAACGGAGATCCTACAGTCTGCAACAAGGCCTCGCCTACAGCTCACACGACTTTCACTTGACTTTATCTACATGTTTCGTCCATCCTATACTCAGCTGACCTTTTCGTTCTGTCGTCCCAGAGATCCACTTCCGAAACCCGCACCATCGATCTATAGTCTCATCAAATCAATTTTCGGATGTCAATTGGAATATAAGCAGGCTGGCTTGCGCGATCGACGAATAAGAGTCTGTGATATCGAAGTAACCCAAGACAAGCCCTCCTTCGGAGCTTGTGCTGCTCACTGCTACAATGACGCCTCCCGATCTAACCATACAAACCGGTCGAATCGAGTCACCCAGATTCTCTACTCCTCGAACGACAAGGTCCCACAGTATCTCGAGCGACCGACCTTCGACAAGTGGTGGACGCAGCATACTGTTGACACCACCTTCTCTCACCTCTCCTGATGCCGCTTTCATTGCTCCATCCGCAGCTTCGCAAATTGTCACCAACGAAACCGACAAGTTGGCTGATGCTTGGGCTGATCAAAATGGCATCCTGCCATCGGGAGAAACAGCGCTTGTTGCTCCGCCTGCTATGAAGCTTGTCAACAATTTCCTGGATCAGTTGCTCTTCAATTTTTTGTCCAATGCCCGCTCCACTTCACTTGCACAATTACGACCTGCTGTGAGCGAAGTGTTGAAGCCCAAGTTGGCTAAAGAGGCTATACATGGAGCGGAACAAGAGTTGGAAGAATATCTAGGTGGCGGTCAGGATGAGGATCTACTTGCCTTTGGTCCTAGTCCCGAGTCTATGAGAGACTGGGACTTGGAGTTGTCTTGGAAGCGGACAAGGCTAAGATGCATGGTTTACTCGTCGCTTGGCGACATGGAAGAAGATGATGAAGAATATTACACAGAACAGGAACACCTCGGGATCACTGAGCCAGACGAAGAAGGTTCTGAGCTCGGAGTGGTATCACCCGCAGTCGCCATCTTCCTCACCTCAGTGCTTGAATTCATGGGAGAACAGGTGTTGGTGGTAGCTGGCCATGTAGCTTACCAGAGACTACGGGCCAAGTATGAAAAGGAGCAGAGAGATGGAACAAGCACTCCTGCAGATATCGCAGACCGCGTCATGGTCGAAGTCTGTGATGTGGAAAGAGTCGGTCTTGACCGAACACTTGGACGTCTATGGCGAGGATGGAAGAAGCGCATAAGATCCCCCACGGGCTCGATAGCTTCTATAGGTCGGTTTGTGCTAGGTGCAGATGATCACGAAGATGAACCGATCCCCAGCATGGCATCTATGCTGGCGGAAGATGAGTATGCTGCAAGGATCCCTCTTCCGATGTCGGTTGATGATGTCCGAGAGATTGAAGTTCCTGGACTGGTGGCACATAGTGACGATGAGGAAGAGAAAGTTGAGAAAACCCCGATGAGGACACGACCGAAGAGCTTGATGGTCTTCAATTACCCCATCCAAGGTCCTCCTACGCCTGCTCCTTCACAACCCAACTCTCCTGTTTTGACGATTCCGAAGACAAGAAAGCGATCTCACTCCTTACCTTCACCGACCATATCTTTCAATCCTATCTTTCCGAAGCAAACTAAGTCGCCCGTGGAAAGGCAAGTTGGAGCAGAGCAGGCCGAGCCCACCGATCTTGGTGTTGTGAAGAACGAAGTCGAGCAAGCCGAATCTTCCGGTACAATCGAGAAGCTCAGCCAAGAAAACCCCAAATTAAACTTCGACGCAGGATTTATTACCGGTGTTTTCGCTGGTGCTACTGCTATTGGGGCTGCTACAGTGACCGATGTCAGTGCTGTTGCAAAGGGTGTGGCTCCACACACAACCACTGAGGAGCACGAAGCCAGCGATACAGAAGAGGATATCATAGAAGAACCCCAGATCTTGACTTCATCCAGGGTCTCCTTTGGTGGTAGAATCTCACCTGACGATAACTCGAGACCAGCCAGCATACGAGCCCCTAGTGTACATTCCTTACGCCTGATTGAGGTTGCTTCAGGTGCTCGTAGCCCCTCGATCAGATCACCAATATCGCCTTCTGATGGACATGACATTGTTACACGTGTCATCTCGATATCTCGATCCAATAGCTTGAAGTCTCCTGTGGGCACTCCGGAACCGCAAACCCCACGACTTGCGGCTTCGGCACTCAGAAATGCAAGTCCTCTCGCTCGAGGCAGCTCTGTGAGCTCTACCGATGCTCTGGCTAGTACTATTCCATCAGTATCTGAGGAAGATGATAAGATTCCCTCTGAGGTCGGCTCTTTGAAACCAGGTCGAAGTGTCTCACCTGCTATCTCTGCAGTATCTGAGGGACCGAATCCTCGTATGAGCGTGATCCCAGCCGATCTTGCTGCTGCAATGCAAGGCGTGGATATGGATCCCAGCCCTACCTCGCAACACTATGTACCATTGCCTTTAGACAAAGATATGGAGGAAGAGGCTGAACTCGCGACTCCACCTCCCAAGCACCCTGGACGTGGACGTGACGATTCGTCGAGGAAAGTCTCGCCAGCTCGTTCGATTGAATCCCCGTCGACTCCCCCGCAAGAGACGGTTGAAAGTAAGTTTTACGAAATCTCACCTGTTGTATGACGCTCGACTGACATCATCTTAGCTATACACGAACTGCCGACCAAGCCCTCCCCTAAAGCGCGAAGTCTTAGAAATGAGGGACGAAATGCAGCTGATATCTATGGTCATGTCGCAGCACCTGCCTTGCCACGCCACCAGCTTAGTATTGATGTCGGTAAGCAAAATGAGCAGGGACAACCACGTGCTCAAATCCCACAACCACGACGTTCGCCACCTCGGACAACTCGCGACGAGGTAGCTCGTAAAGCTGTTCCCGAACCTGCGCCTAAGCGATCGACTCACACCTCTTCTTCCAGCTCATCATCTCATTCGCATAAGCACAAGCCTGTTCGTACTTCCGAGGATAGCGTACCCAGCAATCCAGAACACCCAGGTCATAACTTTGAGGATCTGATTCGCAGCGACCAAACTCTACAGTATACACTCACGCCTCAGAATATGCGTAATATCGAGGTGTGTACATCGTTTGCAACTTGAAAATACTAGACTAACATTGCAGTCGCCCGATAATGCTCGAAACACTTCCCCAGCGACGAATGTGCTTGACAGACCCGTTACCTCTCGATCTCGAACTTCTTCACTCAACAAGTTTCCTGGCTTGAGCTCCAACCCACCTGTGCCGGCAGCCGATACGAGGTCTATCTCTTCAGGCAAATCAGCGAAGACAGCTAATACGGTAGCTCCAAAGACTGGATCACGATTGCGACCTAATGCTCCACAAGCTCGTGATGCCAGACCTGATAGAGACTCCATGGGGGATTTTGCCGATTTCATTCGATCAACAGGTCCGGCTAAATCTGATGGGACGCCTTCACGAGTGGTATCAGCTTCAATGCCGAGCGCCCGTAGATCTTCCAGTTCTCGTGGTGCTAGCTTTTCATCACCACGTATGTCTGCTATTCTATCTAAGCGCACCAATACCTCAGCTCCAACAAAGAGATTGGAAGCTCGAGATGCAGTTGTCAACCATGACTCAATTACAGATCTGATTGATTTCGTCAGGGCTGGGCCAAAAATTGCGGATGACCATCGCATTCCAAGAACCGTGGCTCCATTCCGTACTACGATGGATTCTGACCAGCTTTCGAGCGTCGTTGGCGGTCGAGCAATCGATGCTTCACTTCCTGATGCACGATATAGCCAATTGTCAACCAACCCGTCGTTACAGTCAATGGCCTCGCAGACCCCTTTGATCAACAACTCAAGGTCCCTCAAGCCAGCATCTACGTCGCCGCCCAATCGAAATACTTTCGGCGAAGAAGGAGAAATGATGCCCAAGCGGAAGACTCGTCGAGTCCGAGATCCATACGCAATCGACTTCAGCGATGAGGAGGAGCAGAACGAGAAGGAGGAGCCTGAAGAAGAAGAAGAAGAGTCGCTTGCCGACTTCCTCCGCAATTCCATGCCACCTCCCGAACCTGAGCCTGTAACTTCTGTCTTCGATAGCGTTCCCAAGCCCAAAAAGAAGTCTAGCTTTTTCGGCCGCAGCGCCCCACCTCCAATGCCACCGCCCAAGTCATCCTCCGCTTCCAAGAGTGTTGCTCCGCAGGTGCCATCTCCGCGCCATGCACCAATCGCTGCGCAATTCACAAACACCGGCGACTACGCCTCGCAACTTGATTCTGCGCGTCACCCACCAACAGGATCTGTCGGATCAAGAGTGACGCAGAAGACCTACCAGCCTCGAGAAGCTCTTCAAGCCACGAGCCGGACGAATGATCTCGCCGATTTTCTCAGAAATTCAGAACCGCCGTCTGAATCTGCACCTCGGCCACTGGCTGTGAATGAGAACGATCCGAAGAAAACACCATTTGGTAACATGTTTTCAAGGAGGAAGAAAGTCGTCAATTGAGTGTGTATTCCCTCATATTTGCATTAAGTTCTGTGCATGTTCTTTCGTAACTGACCCCTCGATTTTCACGCAGAATTTGTACTTGATTTGAGCAGAGCTATGATATCCAATTTTGTCTTTTCTCCTTCACTTTTGCTACTTTCACGAAATGTCACTGGGGATCGAGGGCTTTATGCATATGGATTGGCTGATCTGATCTTGAGCGATCTGGTGTTACCTTCTCGAATAAGATTCTACTGTCGTTCCTGTA
>Ga0115846_101018_pt1 | contig 13366 bp, 6 predicted proteins | sample InSIn5gowninarea_2_FD_83860 | JGI IMG/M metagenome (GOLD analysis project Ga0115846, IMG submission 83860)
TGATTTTGAGAGTTTAGAGTTGTTTAATTTATAGTTCAACTCTCTCACCATTGCTACACTATTTCCATCTCTTATGGTTGAGTTTGGATGTAGGACTGGGGGCATTACCTCTGCTTCCCCAACTCGGTGATGAAATTTCCTTAGTGAAGAAATAATAGAAGCAAATGATGATACCCAAGAAGACCCACAATTGATCAAAATAGAAGCTTGGTTAGCCCAAGAAGAATGGGAAAGGTACCGCCTACTATTAAAATAATTCTCTGATATTTTTTCTTGGTCTTATTCTGATATGTCTGGTCTTGATCTTGATTTTGTCACTCATAGCCTAATCATCAATGAAAATGTCAAACCAGTTCAACAAAATCCTAGAAAGATGCATCCTAGGATAGACCTTGCTATTAAAAATGAAATTGAAAAATATTTTGTTGCTGATTTTATTGTTCCTATCGATTATTATTTGCAGATTTCTAACATTGTACCTACAACTAAGCCAAATGGTGAAAAAGATATTGTAAATATTTCAAGGATATCAACAAGGCATGTTTTAAATATGCCTTTCCTTTTCCTAACATTGATATCATTGTAGATTCAATATCAGGACATGAGCTTTTATCTTTCATGAATGGTTTTTTTATCTATAATCAAATTAGGATAAACAAGGAGGACTAACATAAGATAAATTTTGTTACTCCTTAGGGCATATTTTGTTGGGTAGTCATGCCTTTTGATCTAAAGAATGCATATGCAACTTATCAAAGGACCATGGTGAGCATGTTCCATGATATGATCCATGAAAATTTAAGGTATATGTTGATGATATCCTAGCCAAATTCACAATCAAAGATAATCATATTTCAGATTTGAGAAAGATTTTTCAAAGAATGAGATAGTACAAGTTGAATTTGAAACCTCAAAAGTATGCATTTATAGTCTCATTAAGTAAATTGCTTGGGTTCATTATTTCAATAAGAGGTATAGAAGTGGATCCAAAGAAAGTTTCAACCATTATTGATTTTTCTCCTAAGAACTTGAAAGAGTTGAGAAGTCTCCAAGGGAAAGTTTAAGCTATCAAAAGGTTCATTGCTCAGTTAGCATATATGACTTTCTTATTTTCTCACTTGCTAAAGAAAGGTGAGAAATTCATTTGGGATGAAAAGTATCAAAAGGCTTTGGACAACATCAAAAGATACCTCACTAATACTCCATTTTTAGCCCCTTATAATTTAGAAAAGAGTTTATCACTTTATGTTTCAGCAACATTAAGTGCATTAGGGGAAATATTAGCTTAAAAGGATGATAATACCAAGAAAAGAGAAATATACTATATCAGTAAGACTTTACTTGACTAGAAGACAATGTATACTCAAATTGAAAAGATGTATTTTTATATAGTCTTCTCAACTAAAAGATTAATACATTTGCTTGGAAATACAACTTATGTTATAGCTCAAGTTGATCCCCTCATATGTCTCATGTCCAAGTCTTACCTGTCCTGAAGGGTTGCAAAATGGGTAATGTTACTTCAAGAATTTGATTTGGTCTTTGTCACTCAAAAGTTGATAAAGGGATAAGCTATAGCATATTTCACTACAAATCACCCATGAAACAAAGTATCTAGCATATAAGAAGCATTTCTGTATGAAGTGGATGACAAGATCAACCCTAAACCTAGCATTGATTTTGCACTCCTACGTTGTCATTCCATTTTTGAGCCTGAATTTTCACACATTTTTGTTCGATTTATGGAAAACGAAGAGTGGAACCTATTATTTGATGGTTCTAAGTGCATTCACGGAGGAGGGGTAGGAATTATTCTCATCAATCCTCACAGTGATGCTATCCTTATGTCTTATTTTTTAAATTTTGATTGCACTAATAATATGGCAGAATATGAGGCTTTAATTTCAAGTATGAAAGCAACAATACTTATGAAAGTAAAAATGATCAAAATCTTTGGTGATTCTCAACAAATTATAAAGCAAGTTTTCAACATCTACAACAACAAAGACCCCAAGTTGCAACCATACAAGAAAATGGTGGAGAATCTCCTCATCTACTTCAATGAGTATGAAATTGATAATATACCAAGAGATAGCAACACGTATGTTGATATAATGGCTAGTGCTACTTCCCTTGCTCCTATTAACATAGAATATGAAGAGACTATCCTTATAACAAAAATTATAGGTAAGTCTTCTCATGAATTTGTTGTTGAAGATTTCATTAAGGATCATTGTTATTCCGCTACTAGTATCAATGTGTGTGAGTGGTATCAAGATGTTTTTAATTATCTTAAAGATGTTGTTATTTCTATTACCTTTGAATGCTAGAATTAGATTAAAAAAGCTAGCTACCAAGTTTGTCATCATAGGTGATTTGTTGTATATAAGGTCTTTTGATGGTGCTCTTATTAGATGTTTAATGAGGCATGAAGTAGATATGGCCCTTTACCAAGCTCATGATGGTGAATGTGGTGAACACTTTAGTTCTACATATGTTTATCAAAAGTTGCCTAGACTAGGTTATTATTGGCCTACTATGCTTAAAGATTATGAATTGCATATCAAGAAATATGAACAATGTCAAAAGAATTCTAATCTTCAACCTTCTCCTTCTCATGCTTTGCATTCTATTATATCTCCTTGGCCTTTTTTTATTTGAGCACTTGCTTTTATTGGTAAAAATAATCCTATTTCAAGAGATGGTAATAAGTTTATCATTACAACTACAAAATACTTCATAAAATGGGTAGAGGCTATACCCATGAAATCTACAAAAGGAGGTACGATTGTTAAATTTATCATTGAGTTTATCATTTCTAGATATGGTGTGCCTTCTAAATTATTCATGGGTAATGGTCCCAGCTTTAAAGGTAATGAAGTTAAGGAATTTTTTGCTAAATATTATATTGAACGGAAGTTCTCCACCACATATTTTCCCCAAGGTAATGGTCAAGCCGAAGCTTCTAATAAATTCATTAAGAGTATTCTATACAAAACTGTTGCAAAACATGGTAAAGATTAGCTTGAACAACTCCCTTATGCTTTATGGGCCTATAGAACAAGTGTAAGGACTTCTATAGGGGCAAATCCTTTCTCATTACTGTATGGTAATGAAGCCATAGTTCCCTTTGAGCTAGAAATCACATCTCTTCATGTATCACTAGATGGCCTCATTATGGAAGAGGATAGAATGAAAGCTAGATTAGTCCAACTAGAGGTCTTAGATGAAAGATGGGTTAATTCTCTAGAACTGTACCTTCATGTCTACCATTCTAGAATCTAAACATCCTATTGCAAAAAGATCAAGCCTAAAGAGTTTAAATTTGGTGACCTAATCTTAAAAGAAAACCTTGCCAACATAAAAGCTTTAGAAAATGAAAAAAAAGGTAAGTTCGAACTTAACTAAATAGGTCCTTACATTGTCATTGCAAATTACAGAAAAGGTGCATATAAATTATCTAGAATAGAAGGTAAAGAAGAACGTAATCCAATTAACATCATGCATATGAAAAGTTTTATGTCTGATCATTTTCATAAACATGTGCATTTATTTATTTTTTCATACAAATATTTCAGGAAAATAAAGTAATAATCTAGCGATGTCATTGTGTTCCTGACGATGTCACTTGCTTCATTTAATAAAAAAATCCAAAAATTGATCATTTCTTCCTAATCATGGCAAATCGAGGAAAAACGTATTTCATTCCTTTACTTTCATTTCATTTTCATCAAAGGATGCTTATCAAAACATACCAATATGGTATTTTATTTTCATATCATTGGCCTCTTTTGTAAGGAAGGGACACTCTTATCAACAAAATCTATGAAAACAAGGTGGCTTGAGAAACTAAGCTGATCATGCATATCATTTGATGCCTTTGTAAGGAAGGGTCAATCTTATCATTTGATACCTTTGTAAGGAAGGGTTATTCATATCAAAATCCATGGGAACATGGTGGCTTGAAAAACCAAGATGATTTATCTAAATTGATTGTCATCTTCTTTATATTTATGGGTAAGTCACCAAGGACATGTTTGTTTTTCTTATCATACTTTCCATATCATGATGTTTAATGTTCATATTTGAGATATATTGCGCAAAATATATTTCTTGTCTAAGCTCTTTTTAGGTACCTTTTTCTTTTCCTTGAATTACTCCTATGATCAGAGGTCAATCATATCCAAGTCAAAGAGGGGGCATAATATAAGCAAAAATTGGAGCATCCAAACCTATCACCATGACATGACTTTTCAGGGAGTATCTTCTTTATTTTCTTGTTATAATTTGAATTTATGCTTTGATTATCTTTTGTCCCAAAAGAATCAAAATATATTTAAAGTAGGGCATCTGTTAACACCTATTTTTTTAATTTAATTAAAATACACTTTTAAGTATTCAAAATAATTTATTTAATTTATTAAAGAAATGTTCTTTTCCATGTGCACTCTCATATGCCTTTATGTTTTGTGGTAGCAAGTCGGCTTGGCATCATAATACGCTTAAGGAAGAGCCTTAGCACTAGACCTGTTGCCTATAAAGGTGGAGGGGTTGTGCATGATCAAAGATATGACATGACATGACATAATCCTAAATCCTTGATAGGTGGCAATATACTTATGTCAATATTGACCAATATTTCTTAACACCACCTATTATCTCTGAATTTTGTTATACTTTGAGCTCTATATTCTTGCAATCTTTCATCCCTTCATGAACGAGATTCCGTGCATCGAAGGTGGGAAAATGATATGGAGCAAAAGAGAAAGCTATTTTGGAATGAGAACTGAGAGATATCACGAGGTTTCTAACGTTATTATTAGCTCCGTATTTCAAGAATCTTATCGTTTGTTCTCTTTTGATTAGATTTTACCTCTATTCGATTTCCTAGGTAAAGTACAAGTTTGTATCTTCCATAAATCTAATTTTGATAAGTCATGTCAATTAGATAATTATCATCTTTCATATCATCAATTTTCTATTATTTCATAGTTAATTAGCGAATTTAGTTATTCTATAAATAACCCTAATAATTTTTATTTCGGTTATAACAAATATCTAAGACATTGAAGCTTGTCTTGGATATTTTTTTATAACTTTTTCATCAATATTTTTTTAGTTATTAATTTTGTATTGGTCATGTTTGTTGTTTCAAAAAGTGCTTGTGTTTGGTATGTGGGTGAAAGCAAGAAGCTGGGTCCACTTCAAGGGGAAGTGGGAAAAATTCATTAAGTAAAAACTCGAAGTTGGAAAAATTGGAATCCTAATTTAGGTTCGAGATCCCAATAAATATCAAGATCTTGATATTTAAAGCAAAAATAAGTACAAATATCGGGATCTCAATTTTATTCATTAATATTGAGATCCCGATATTTGAATCTACAATTTCACTTTGGATTTAGGCTCGAAAACTTGGCTTGCTGAAACAACACTTGGCCTTGGACCTGCAAGTATATATTCATAAAAAGTTTAATAGAAAATCTCAACTTCATGCATACGTTTGATGCAATTTTTGGTAGAATTTTTTCATGAAATTAAAACCCATTATAGATTAAAGAGTGTATATTTGAAATATGTAATTTTTTTTACAATTGGATAAGATTTTATATTTTTTAATTATTTTTTAGTTAATGTGGTCCATATGCTTGAAATATGTGGGTCTCATATTTTTTTAATAAGTTTTTTTTTTGGAGTTATAAAAAACAAATTATATAGGGAGAATCTTCATAGAATTCTCTATAAGAATAAAAAAAATTGAAAAAAGATTAAGTTTAGATCAAATTAAGGTGGAAAAATATGAGCACTTTTCGAAACCACAAACATGCCTAGTACAAAATTAATAAAAAAAATATTGATTTATAAATTATGGAAAAATATCCAGGAAAAGCTTCAATGTGCTAGGTATCTTTTCCTGAAAGGATTTTAAAAAATATCTTGATTTTAGTCAAATTATGGTGGATGGACACATGCATGGTATGGTCTAAAAATAGTTTTTTTTTTAAAAAGTGGTTTTTGTTCATCCTATCAAATTTTAAATTCTATGATCTGGGTATTGGAAAACACTATATATTTGAAAACTAGAGTATGAGCACTACATTTTCACCTCAGTGACCTTTTTCATCATTCCATGTCTAAGTGCTTCAACTTTTGAGATCAATCATACCCAAACTTGAAAATCATGGAAAACACTTACACTTTTTGGCCTTAAAGTGGAACCACTTCTTGCACCCGCCCATGTATAATTTGACCTAAACTTATTCTTTTTCAATTTTGTTTTTATCTTGTAGAGAATTATTTGAATCTTGTCTCCATATAATTATTTTTCATAATTGCTAAAAAATAAAAAGTTATTAAGAAAATAACATACCCTCATATTTCAAGTATATAGCTGAGTTTCACCAACAATTAATTGAACAATATAAAATGTAATCCAATTGTAAAAAAAATGTATATTTGAAATCTGCACTCTTTCATCTATAATGGATTTTAATTTCATGAAAACAATTCTACTAAAAACTCTATCAAGCGTATTCTCAAAGTTGAGATTTTCCATTAAAATTGCCATAAACACATACTTGCAGGTCCAAGGCTAAGGTTTGATCCACTAAGCCTTTCCCAAGCCTAAAATTGAGCCTAAATTAGAGGTAAATGAATTGAAATATATCAAGATCCTGATTTATTGGGATCCCAATTTTTTTACATGTAAAAATAAATCAGGATCTTGATGTATCAAGATTTTGATTATTTTTAGTATCAGGATCTCGATTTAAAATTGGGACCTCGATCTTCATTAGGATCTCGAACCTAAATTGAGATCCCAATTTTACTGCCACAGAGTTTAAATCCTAATAATTCCTCTTTAAGTGGACTCATATTTGTGCATACACCTAATGATCAACTCACCAACTATGCCTTGATACCCTCTTCCCTTCTTAAGCCCTTCAACCTCAAAGATATCGTAACAAATGAAGATTAGATAAAGGTTATGAAAGATGAGATCGATTAGATTTAGAAGAATTAATCTTGGGAGCTTATCCCTCCTCCAGAGAATAAGAATATTATTAGAGTCAAATAGATCTACAAGTTGAAGCACAATGTTGATGGCAACATTACAAAATAAAAAGTTTGACTGTTAGCCTTGAAGGGTTATGTCCAGAAAGAAGGGTTAGATTATGAAGAGACATTTGCACCAATTACCAGACTTGACATAGTCAAATCTCTTCTTACTCTTACATCCCATTTTGAACTTATTGTGTATTAAATGGATGTCAAGTTTGCCTTCTTGAATGAAGACTTGGAAGAATAAGTATACCTAAATTAACCCCAAGTATTCACCATCGCCAGCCATGAGAAAAATGTGTATCATCTCAAGAAAGCTCTTTATGGGCTAAATCATTGCCCCCATGCCTGGTATTATCGGATCGACACTTACTTTGATCAAAATGGCTATTAGATGTGTTATACAGAAGCCACATTGTACATCTTATGAGCATTATCTAATATCTTATCATATAGGTATCTTTATGTTCTTTTTATCTTTCCTCTTTATTTTTTATTGAATCTTTTATTTGATGACGATGATGAGCTATTTGTATTTTGTCTAGAACTTATTGGAAATGCTATGTACAAAAATAAGTTCCCATTACTATATTTTTTATGGGGTACCTCATCCATGGGGATTTTATGCAGAGTAGTTGGTGTGGTTCATGAAAATCATAGACAACTCCTTCGTGGTCTAGTTTAGTCATGATAAAAGTTTTTCTTCTTTTATTTAGATATTGGTGCAGTTCAAGCATCCTAGAATATCTTTGTCTCATTACCTTGTTTGATTCTTTGGAACAATATTGGCAGAGCTTCCTCCATAATTTACACCAAGAACAAAATGTAGGGATGGAAAATTTTTTAGGCTCTCACCTATATGGTGGCTTCTACTTTACAAAAGAACCATGTGTAAGTTAGTTGTTCTGTGCAAGTTTCCACCCTCCTTACAACTCAATAGTTTCTATAATTTTGACTTAGAGGAGACCAAATTAGTTTTTAGGGACTTGTGTAAAACTTGTCTCACTATGTAACACTCCTTATTTTAACTATTCTAATGTGTGTGTGTGTGTGTGTGTGTGTGTGTGAAATTAGTGTTGGAGGAGGATGAGGGAAAAGAGATGAGGAAGCGTGCGGAGAAACTCAAGGAAATTGCGAGCGAAGGTACAGGAGATGGAGGATCTTCTGCAACGAGTTTACAAGCTGTTGTGCAGATGATGCACACACTGAACGATTCGTACAGTAAACGGATCCAAACAGCTTCCACACCGCATGCATGAAAATCAGAAATAGATCAGAGCACACAGTAAAAAGGCAAATTGCAAAGCCAAGAACACATGAAGTGTATTTACTTAACAGTTCTTCAGTTCCTTGAGACACATTTGCTTTCGACTGAGAGCAATCAACAATGAAGATATATATATACTATGTAATGGTTTACTTCAGTTGTTTTTCTTCTAGATCTGTTTGATCTCCAATGAATATTAAGTTACCTTTTTTTTACTGCATCACAAAATTTGAAGCTTTCTTTTTTATCATCGTGGTTCCATCAAAATAAAATTTATGAAAAGCATCATGTTGTGAAAAGCATAATTTATTAATGTATTTTTCAATATTAATCATGTTTAAATTATTAAATTTAAATGGAGATCTTTTCAACTATTTATTGCTTAATCTTCTTCCTTGGGATAGTTCGGATAGTTATCTAGCACATTTCTAATTACTTAAGTTATATTAATATATCATTAACATTCTTCTTCATTTTTCTTTTCTTTGATATAATTCTCAAAGTTAGAACGTCAAATTCAACAAGAAAATAAAATCAATTTTATATACTAGATAAAAAGGACGACACTTAATTGATTTTTTCATTTTTGTTCTTTATGTTTATAATGTTGTGCATGAATCCTTTTCTCTCCTATGAGTACTTTTTGAAGGAACTAACACTAACAAGATGGTTCCTAAACAACCATGATCATATGAAAACTCAAATACATCTCACAAAGCAATCACATAACACAACGTGTAAGTGGTTCCTCCAACTAGGAGTACATCCATTAACTAGATCTTTCTCTTAACTACAAATACAACTCTCTTACAATCCTCCTATTATTTCTTCTAACCACTATCCTCAAGCATAACCTTACTCCACAATTGGTGTGTAATCACAAACAAGGAGCCTTCTATTTATAAGCCAAAATCCCTCTTTGGATCACCCTTTTATCCAATGTACAAAAGCATGACATGCACATCCCTTTACCCAAGGGGCATGCTCATGACATGGAGTGTAGGACAAGTTACATTATCATATTCACTTAAATACTTAAGGTATCGAATGATACCCTTAAGTATTAGTGAACTTACATTTAATATTAATAGAAACCTTTACAATAATGCATTATACATTCCAACACTCCCCCTTAATGCAATATTGGGATAGAGCGAGAAGAAAGAAGAAGAAGCGAAAGTAAGAGAGTTCTCCTCCAAAAGATACAACGGAGATGAGAACTTTTTACATATTTGTGAAGAAAGAAAGATCTAGTTTGAGATTCACTACTATACCAAATACAATCATAAACCACAACCAGTTTCATTATACATGAAGTAGTCATCCAACTAGAAGTCATGAAGGGTCTCCAAGAGCCTGCATATCTGAGGTAAGTAACCTGCAATCTCAAAGGAACCTACAAGTCATAAGCAGTTCAAAAAATAAGATCAGTTGGATGCATCATATTCATATCAACAAGGATAGATGAATCACATAAATGCCATCATGAACTGATCAATGGTGTACTATAAGTCATCACAAAGATGCCATGCCAAACATTTGTAGTCACCTATTGTATATAAAATATGTGTTGATTATTAATACAAAGTAGGGCTCAACAAAATGCATATAAGAGTTTTTCTCCAAAAATGTGTCACAAGATTCTATTCTAAGTCCTTTTTTAGATACCAATTATTTTCCTAAGAATTTTTGTATAATGGTTCAAATGATTTAGAGGCTTGTAATAATAGAAATCACATGTCAAAGTTTTGTATACATGTAAGGTTTTGAGACTTGCATATTTAATTCGTGTTTTGGGTATATGTTCAATAGAATTTTAATTTTTATGTAATGATTTTACAAGCTTTGTGTACATGATGCAAAGAATGAATCATTCGTGCACTAAATGGATCCAAACCCTTCCACAGCACATGAAAATCAGAAATAGATCAACAATACACAAGAAGAAGGCTAATACATAGCCATGAACACATGAAATCCATTTTACTATAACAACTCCTTACTGGAATTTGTTTATAATGTTAACGTGTTAATATTTCATCACTTTTATGATATGGTTCATTAAGGATATATTGGTCTTGCTATGGTAATCTTAAGTATGGTTTATCATGTAAGATATCCTACTATATAGTTCTTCATCATTAGCTTGGTTATAGTAATATAGATACAATTTATCATGTAAGATATCATCATATATAAGTTTTCATCCACAAAATCATCATGTTAATCATTATAATTTTTCATCATTCACAAAATCATTATACATGAATCATGATCCAAGAGATTGTTATACAAATTTTTTCTATCCATTGAGATATGCTTTACTAGTTTAAAAGCTTGAACAAATATTATATAAAATGGCATGATTTACTTTTAACAATTTTTTTCTCATATACATCTACTTTCAAGTTTCACACCATTCTTCATTTATCTAGTAGTATTTCAAGAAACATGTCTTCTATGAGCAAGAGCAAGAGCGAGAGGGAGAGGGAGAGCGAGAGAGAGAGGGAGAGAGAGTTTTTTTCTCATATACATCAAATTTCAAGTTTCATACCATTATTCGTTTATCTAGTAGTATTTCAAGAAGCATGTCTTCTATGAGAGAGAGAGAGAGAGAGAGAGAGAGAGAGAGAGAGAGGAGATGTTATTTGATCGAGTGCAGTGATTTCCACATTTAAATTTTTAATAATTGTATTTATGTCATAACTATCTATCTCTAAATATGTAACTCATTTTTATCTTTAGTATGTATGATAATTTTATATATCAAAAAGACCTTAATTATTTGTACAAAAAGTTCTAACAATAATTATGCATGTACAATTATCAATTATAATTGCATCCAGAGGTGTTCTTAAATTATAGCCAGAAGGTGGGAGAGAGTGTTATGAAAATTTTAACACAAAATCAAATATATTAGTATTTAAAAATTAAACTCGAAATAAAATATTAAAGTTTAAATTTACATTTATTTAATTTTAGAATATCAATTTTAAATTTTATCAATACATATTTTTAAATTTGGTAGCTTCTCATTCATCTAAAAAATTTTAGGTTTTGTATAATTTTTTTTTTAACTTATTTGATCAATAAAATATTTAAATGATTTTAAAGAATGATTGCTTAAAAATTATTAGATATAGCAATACCACAAAATAAAATAAACATCCTAAAACGATATCTATATAAAAAATTATATCAAAACTAATATATAATAAATCCAGAAAATAAAGCAACATCTCATGAAAACCATGAAAAAACAGTAATTAGACAGATTGATTTCGCTGGAATTAAACGATTTTTGTGTTGTGTATCCGTGTAAAACAATTGTATGGTAACACAACTAACAAAAACAATCAACTTTGGCAGATTGATTTATCATAGAGTACTATTAAAAATTGAGATTAAGATTAAGAGCAAAGTAATCTTAAAGATCCCAAGAAGAACAGCGCAGTTAGAAAGCCCAGAAAGTATTCTGTAGAATCTGAAGAGTTGTGTGGTCCACTTTCAAAGCTCGTTCCCCTCTATTAAGTTCGCTACATTTACTCCGGCTTATTTTATTGAAATAAAAATGTCCACGTTCTTATTTTAGTGCCTTGACATGTGACGGCCGTTTGCATTTATGCTTTACTTTACAAACCAGTCAGACTCCACGTTCTCATCATTATTGTAATCGTCAATTACAAATAGTTTTCTGTTCATATCGTGCGACATATCACTTCTGTCTTTGGTATGTAAAACACAATGAAATTCCACAAACTAGAGTCTTGATGCCCATGTCAAAGCCAGGTAGCACTCTTCCAGCATTCAATGTGGATGACGTTGGACTGACATCACTGAAGATCCTTCTTCGGATCTTCATGAAAATTATTCCATGCACTTTTTTGACGATGAAATTAACAATAGTATGAGTTGTCCTTTGACTTTGATGATTGATGCTATATAACATTTTGCTTGTATTCAAGGTTTATTATGATGATCAAATAATTTTGCTGTTTTAATACATGTTTTGAGGTCGAATCTCAACAAGTATACGATCGTTAACTTTTACCCTCTTTTAATGTCTTTCACACTGTTGTAGAAATATACATACGAATAATGAAAGCTATCAATTGCACCACCACCATTCTTTCATTATTTTGTGGAGACCATCTGATACTCTTGGTCAACCAGGTGTCGTGCTTTTTACATCTTACTGGAGTGAAACTTGTGAAATTACTAATTTTCATATTATTAATATCTCAACCATAATTATCTAGTTTATTTTTTATTGAAGTCGAAAAACGAATCGAACAGATTTTGAAAGTTTGAAACCAATATTATTAATTTTTTTATTTTTTATTGATGACTACTACATAGTAGAAGGCGATCTTAAAGAAGATGTAAACAACTCCATTAACTTGTCGTTTTATTAGCAAAGCGCAAGTCTTAACAAAGCATGTGACTAAGTCTTGCTATAGATTACCCATCTATCCAAATGTTTCCCAACTAGTTTGAAGGTGTGCTTTTATGGAAACACTTTCAATAGATTTCATAGATTGAGGATATGGTTACCTATCAATTGTATGTTAGCATATCTCATAGCATATCTACATGATGTAGGGAGGAGAGTTTTGAACTTGGAAGCTCCCTTTATCAACTTGAGTTTTAAATTTTCACTCATTTCATATATTTGAATTTTTTTTTTCCTTCCATTTTTTTTCCTTTCATTAGAACAGGACATCCCCTTGGGGATACCGCACCAGTTGGGTGAATGTATTATTGCTGAGAGGTCACAAGTTTGAATCACCCTATTTGTTGTAGTACGAGTCACGTATATGTGACTGATTCAAATGAAAAATGGTTAGGATTTCATTCAAAAATCCATCCTCCAACTCTCTCTCTCTCTCTCTCTCTCTCTCTCTCTCTCTCTCTCTCTCTCTCTCTCTCACACACACACACACACACACACACACACACACACACACACACACACACACACACACACCCAAAAATATAGAATATAAAGAGATAAACATAATGAAACATATTTTACACAAA
>Ga0115846_100843_pt1 | contig 13359 bp, 11 predicted proteins | sample InSIn5gowninarea_2_FD_83860 | JGI IMG/M metagenome (GOLD analysis project Ga0115846, IMG submission 83860)
TTTTTTAAGTAAGTTAAATATGTAAAAACCGTATTATTTAGAATTAAATCTTTATCTCGTTGTATGTATTAGTAATACTAGTCAGCCTTCATTTTCAAAAATGAAAACAAATAAGAGAAAAAGAAAGTTAAAATTCAGATAACAATGAAAAAGGTGATATAGTGCAAATAGTTTGTTTTATTTAAGAAATAGGTGATTCGAACACCTAACCTACCGTGTGTAAAACGGTTGCTCTACCAATTAAGCTAATTTCTTTGGCTTTTAATAGAAATATCTATAATATGGCTAAATTATATCATTAGCTTACTAATGGTTTTTATTTCTGATTTTAACCCGCTTAGCGCTAGGTATAAAATTTGTACATTGAGTATCCAGAAAAGATAAACCGAATGATGCTTTGGATTTTTCCATATTCTAGATTTTATTGTAAAACTAAATCTGAATCAAACTCTAATATTTCATTTAAGTAATCTAGGTATTGCTAACTTCAGTATAAGTCAGGAGCTTTTACAAAAACTGTTATATAATGGCCAATAACTTCATGCATAACGAAAAAAACCAAAGCCAACATAAAAAGATAACAATAAGAAATTTACACCATAAGTAATTTCATATGTTATATAGCATAAAGTAGACAAAGGGGGAAATATCCAGCATATAGTTTGAATGATTACTTAGATACATACAGCTCTGAAAGTATTATTTTTATTTTTGTTTTTTATTTTTTGTTTTTTATTTTTTTTTTTTTTTTTTTTTTTTTTTTATTTTTTGTTTTTTTTTTTTTTTTTTTATTGGTTTATTTTAATTAATCAACTTTTTATTGTTTATTTTTGTATTGTGTAAAGTTTAGGTGGGCTGTTTAAACATCACTCTAAACTATTGTAGGCTCTATTTAATAAGCTTTGTAATAAATCAGTATAAAACTGAGGAGTTAATCATGGGTATCTTGAAACAGGTTTTCCTTCCACTAATTGAACGTATACCAGTTGTAAAAATACAAATGTAGCTAGTACAGATATCATAGATGCAAAACTACTTACCGTCATAGTTAGATAAATCATATAGAATAGATTTTTTCATTATTGTACCATAAATCTGTGCATTCAGTTTTCTAGTAACACTCTTACCAGACATCGCCGTGTAAAAATTTTTGTATTTATCTTTATTTGATTCCGCAAATTTTGATATAAGATCAAGCTTGTCAACATCATTAGGAGTTAAACCCGCATCTCTAAGAGTTATTTTTTCAAATGGTCTGACTAATTTATCTATCTCTCATCTAAAACTACGAAACCTATTTTCACCTGCATTCTCCTCTGATCTAGTCCTCATTATAGAGTCTACTTGAGTTTCGAGAGATCTAGCTAAGTCAGCATACTTCGCTTTAAGATTTACTGTTTCTTGATCGGTAGTTGTACTATTTTCATCGTTATTAGTACTACTACCACCAGTATTTGTACTTTGTTCTCCACTTTGCTGAGGTGGCAAGCCAACTGGCACCCCATTACCACTGGGACCTCCTGGACCAGGTGGACTAGGAGATGGTATTGAAGGTTGATTCAATATATTACTTAGAGACATAGGATTACTACCTGAAGCTAGCACAAAAAATTCTTCTAAAAAACCAGTAGCTATTACACTTTTAAGAAGAGTAATACAATCCAGTTCTAAATAAAGCAAAACTAAGACTAAACCTAATGAAAAAAATAAGATCTTTTTTAAGAACAATGCCAAAACATTATTTAAACTAATAGGTTTAAATCATATAATATTAACGTAAAAAAAGACAATCAATAAATTTAAAAAAACACAAAAAGATAAAAATAACAATACTTTTGCGCAAGTAACTTCATAAAATATAAAAGCTAAAAACGCAGGGATAGGTAAAATAAACCCTAAAGTTTTAATCACTAGATAGATACACACAGCTTTAACAGTAAAACTATTTTTGATTTGTTTTAAGATGTGTGCTCTATCCAGTTTTTCACTTACAAAACCGAACTTTGTAAAGGTAAACTTACAAAAGCATGAGGTTTAGGTGGACTGTTTAAACATCACTCTAAACTATTGTAGGCTCTATTTAATAAGCTTTGTAATAAATCAGTGTAAAACTGAGGAGTTAATCATGGGTATCTTGAAACAGGTTTTCCTTCCACTAATTGAACGTATACCAGTTGTAAGAATACAAATGTAGCTACCACAGATATCATAGATCCAAAACTACTTACTAGATTTCAACCTGCAAAAGCGTCAGGATAATCACTTATTCGACGTGGCATTCCTTGTAGACCTAAGAAATGTTGAGGGAAAAAAGTCACATTAACCCCTATAAAGAAGATTCAGAAATGAACTTTAGCTAACATCATATTGTAGTCTAAACCTAATATTTTAGGTATTCAGAAGTATCATGCACTAAATAATGCAAATACTGCTCCCATACTTAAAACGTAATGGAAATGAGCAACAACGTAGTAAGTCAAATTTGCACATTTTTATTATAACGCCAAAGCGCATAATCTATACATACAGCACTGCTCACGCAATGGATCGGACTATAACTTATCTAATTATTTAACTCAATAAACTTTCGATTGTCACGTTTAGTCTCTACGGATCCTACTTACTAATAACGGACTTAAATTAAAGAAAAATAATTTAACATTATCAGCTTTGGTTTCCACGGTATTATCTTATATTTTTTACTTATATTTTCCGCATTGAGAAAACATATAAGACTTCACCGTTAGCAATAACTAAAGTTTAATTAATTATTACCGAAAAAGGGGTATGATCTTTTTCATGGTGACAAGACAACACGACACTTACTAAGAAAGCATTGCTTTGAATTTATTTAATGACTCTAACTTTTCACCTAATAATGGGTAATTACTACAATGAGTGATTATTTTTAATAATACTTCTTTCTTATATACTTCTAAAAAAAAGAATTTACCATAGGGGTTTCTAATTTTATTACTTATTTCAAAATACTGCTTAATAGCATCTATTAAGTAAATATCATCATTTTGCCCTATTGAAAACGAATGTTTATTAGATTTTCTAATTGAAAAACAACCTTCTGCTTCTATAAAGCCAGATAACCATACTTTAAAATAACTCGGTATATTAAAATTAGCATTAGATTTTATAATCGTTAACTGTTTATCATATTTAAGTGCTCTATTTAATAAATAAGTTTGTAGCGCAAAGCGAGAGGTTTCACTTAAACATAATTTTAGAAATGCAAGTTGACAGATTTTTCTTGAAGTTAAAGGAGGGTAAGTATCATAAATTTTTATAATATTTAACACTTCTTGCTTATTATTAACTACTCAAATAACATCTGCACCTTTACCTGTTATTCTTACTGTTCCACCTACAACCTTGGCAATTTCAATTAACATATTGTAATTAGATTTAATATTAGATAATTTAATAATTAGTCTGTATTGGAGAGATTGTTCACGTCAATGGTTTACTTGTATACTACCATCTCCGTCCATTAAACCAACTCAAAACATTTTTACATATTCATTATAATTATTATCTAATATATTACTTAGATTGAAACCATTATTAAGATTAGAGCTAAAACTACGAGCATAGCTCGAATAAAGTGTAATAGCTATAATTAAGACATTAGGTATATTTACACCAAATAAAACAAAGCAAACCGTATCGTGGAATGCTATATCTAAAGATGCGTTCGCTAAAACAACACCTGATAATCCACCAATAGTGAACATAAACACAAATCCTAATGCAAATAGCATTGAAGGAGTTAGATGTAATGATCCACCGTAACAAGTGGCTAATCAACTGAATATTTTAATACCAGTAGGCACTGCGATTATTAATGTAGCGGCTGTAAAGTAAGCTCTTGTCAAAAAGCTAAAGATGGACAGTATCTTGATTTAATAATAATATTAAACCTCTTGCGTGCTTGTCTCTGAGGATCCTTTAGTTGCAATACTTCTAATTTTTTTTATACCTTTTTCTTGCAAATGTTTTCCTTCTGTTATCATAATATATACTTTTCTAAATTTAAGGTAACTTATATATTTACCAGCAAAAAGATTAAAAGTATCAAAGTAATTAATTAAGTTTAATGCGGTTTCAAAACCTGTACTTTTATAACATCAAATACCTGTACCATATTGAGAAAGATTACCCAACTTTAACTTCTCGTAGAGTAATCTTAACGGTAAGCTATCATTCTGTTTTAAAGAATATTCTAATCTTACACTAAACCCTGTTTTATGAGTTTTACTATTTGCAATATGGATGTGAAACCATCCATCCGCTTGAGTAAAACCAGCTAGTCAGTAATTGTCTAGACTTAATTTTTTTAAAGGGGGTAAGATAGAGAGGTTAAAATATTCACTATAGTTATGTTTAATTAATTGATCATACTTAAAATTACTTAACAACTTACCATTTATTAATGATAAGATAACAGATAAACCAGTTGTATTTTTACAAACGTATCTAACGGCTTTTTTGTCTTTAATTTTGTATATATTACCGTATCCCACACGTTTTTTTATATAATAAGCTAATGACACATCTGGTTCAGCGAAAATGATATGTAGTTCCTTATGTCCAAATCAACCATCTCCTTCAATTAATCCAGCTATAAATCAGCCGAATTCATCATCTGTAAGATGGCTTTTATGTTTTCCTACATGTTCAGATATAAAAGGTAATTTTTTATAGTTAGTAGAAGTATTTTTAGTAAAACTCGTAGCTTTTGTACTAAAACCAAAGTTTCCTGCTGATTGTCTTTTAAATAAATAGATTATTCCGAGCATAATAAATATGAGTGGACCATTTATACAAGAGTTTCCAGCATATAGCAAGATTTTTTCCGTGAACACAAGTTTATCCACGTCTAATCCAACAGTATACATGTGGTGAGATCAAACAACAAAACCTAATACACCGATAGACATCATAGCGTAAACCATTCCTAAGTATCCGAAAACGGCTTTGTTAGAACTTGCTGAAATAGTTGTACTAATTATACCAAAACCTGGTATAATTAATATGTAAACTTCTGGGTGACCGAAGAATCCATTTCTTCAAATTTAACTTATTAAAACTCTCTTGTTAAATCCAGGTACCGGTAATTTAAACTCCGGGCTTGTGTATCATTTATAAATGATAGAAGAAACCGACTGTACATTAAGCGTCATTTCAGACACCTACCAGTGAACCAGTCTGTAGCGGTCACTTAAATAACCGACGGTCTTTAAATGAGAAACTTATTGACCGTTAACACTAGTATCGCTAATATTTATATTACTTTTCCTTAAATTTATAAAGATATATAAATTTTGAACAAATCTTTATAGAGATCTATAAACCTTGAACTTAAGAGTTGCAAGTAATAATAACTAAACATTAACTAAATCTAAGGTATGTTTCAAAAACATTTACTATTTCGGATCTTATAGCTTTTTACATCTGTCCTAATAGTTTCATAACTTGTACGTTAAACCTTGACTTTTTTTCCCGTATTTTTTAAAGATTACTTGATTTATTTATCATTTTAGCTTTTTCAATCATTTCTTGTCTTTTTGACTCATCTAAATGATCTTTATTAACCAGATTATTATGAATATCTTTTCACAATTTATAGGATAAAGATTTTTTAGTGTATAAGGTATATTTATCAAAATAAGGAAAAATGGCTTTACTATTATTGACTCCTCCTATTCTGAATTCATAAACATTCTCTTCTGAATGCTTAGAAACAATACCATTATTAAATAATAGGGAGAAATGTTCTAATATTTTTAGATTTATCTCTCACTTTTGAGAAATATTGAAATTGAAACTAAATCCTTTTTTTTCATTTATTGAACAAGTAAAACAACCTTCTCCATCAGTAAATCCTGCAAATCAAGCATCGTTTAAAGTAGGTAAAATAGGTCTATTCTTAATAATTACAGGTTCTAATAATATTCTACCTTTAGTAACTCATTTATTAAATCCTTTAACATAATTATCAAATGTTTCTTGTCTTTTTGGTAGAACTAAATTACCATTAAATAAACTAATTATAACATCTATTTCTTTCTTATTTTGTGTTACATATCTACTAGTTATAGCTGATTGAGGTATAACCTTACCAAATCCAAGAATTTCTTTTATAAATTCTAAAATTTGTTTATCGTTTGTAGCTTGTGTAATAACAAATACCAAATCTCCTCTATTGTTAACTATAAAAGAACCCTCTCCTTCAGTAAAACCTATTAATCAAGTTAAAAATTTATCTGAAGGAACTTTATTATTTGGCAAATGATTTTTGTATTTCTCATAAAACGTAGAAAAATAAAAATCATTATTAATAGAACTAGACATATGTCTTTTAAAAAGACATGAGTTAAAAGTAGGAAAAATAAAAAATGTTGTGTAAATCAAATAATCTTCATATGCTCAGGTTGAGAAAAGATGTTGGTATAATATAGGATCACCACCACCTGCTACTTCAAAGAATGAAGTATTAAAGTTTCTGTCTGTTAACACCATAGTTATACCTCCTGCAAGTACAGGTAGAGATAATAATAATAAAACTGCTGTAACCACAACAGCTCATCCAAATAAGGCTAATTTGTGTAATCTAATACCAGGACTTCTCATATTTAGTATTGTAGTTATGAAGTTCATAGCACCTAATAAACTACTAATACCAGATAGGTGTAGAGCGAAAATCGCTAAATCTACACTAGGTCCACTGTGACTTTGTATACCAGATAAAGGAGGATAAAGAGTTCATCCTGTTCCAGCTCCATTTTCAATTGTAGCTGCAAATAAGAATAATATTAAACTAGGCGGTAACAATCAGAAACTTATGTTATTAAGTCTAGGGAAAGCCATGTCAGGCCCACCTACTAATAATGGTAATAAGAAATTACCAAATCCCCCGATCATAGCGGGCATAACCATAAAGAATATCATTAAGATTGCGTGAGCAGTAATAACACTGTTGTATAATTGATTATCTGCTATATATTGTACACCAGGTCCACTTAATTCTAATCTTATTAGTACGGAGAATGCCGTACCTAATAGTCCAGAAAATAATGCAAAAATTAAGTACAATGTTCCAATATCTTTAGCATTTGAAGATAAAAATCATCGTTCTCATCACATACTTATGCTATTAATTTTCTTAATTGAAGTTTTTGTTTCAAATATCTCAATTTGGGACTTATCAGGAGAGATCTCCATTCGTTATAAGATAACGAGTAAATACTTTTTTTATAAGATATAAATCAGGATAAATTTTTGAATGATCACCACTCTTTATAAAGCAAGGTAAAACCGTTTTTAACGGTTTATCTTTATTTAGCATTATTATACCGTTTTTAACGTTTCTCTGGATTTATATCTTTATTTATCTTGGTTTATCTTGGTTTAAATAAAGTATAAATACCATCACATATATTATTTAAATCTATAGATTTCTTTTGCCAAAAATAATTGTAATACATATAAGAGCTATGAGATTTGAACTCATATTGGAGTGATTAAAAGTCACATACTTTACCGTTAAGTTAAGCTCTCTCTAATCTGTTTGCTTTCTTGGCTTTTTATTTTTTTTTTTTTATACTATTACAAAACTAATGTGAAAAAAGCGAAATTATAATTACATAACTAAACTAATTAAAAAAAAGCAATTAGACTTCTATTACTATACTAATATAATAAAAAAAAAGCGATTAGACTTCTATTACTATACTAATATATTAAAAAACAAAAAATAAGATACTATACTAATATAATAAAAAAAGAAATTACACTTCTATTACTATAGTAATATCATTATAGATATATAGTTTGTTACTTTGTTTGTTATCATGTCTTACTTTTATTTTTAAACCAAGGTAAAAAGCCTTTTCTTATAATATAAATGTTAACACTATGGGCAAAGCCCTTTCCGCTTTATTATATCATTGGAGTATAGTATATTAAAGTTGATACAGTATAATTTAAGCCAGCTAATATAGGACTAGGGTATATTCCTAACACTACTGTAAACACCACTAATATTAATAATATAGTAAATTCTCTTTGATTCAGATCTGGGATATTATTCAAGAAATATTTAGATAAAGAACCACCGAAAACAATTCTATTAAACATATACATTGTGTAAGCAGCACTTAAAACAATAGAAGAACTAGCCATTGCTCCTAGTAGAGGCATTCTTTCAAACCCTCCGTATAAACACATAAACTCACCAATGAAGTTTAGAGTTAAAGGGGTACCAGCATTACCTAAACATAATATAAAAAACAAGATAGAAAATAAAGGCATTATTTGCGCTATACCTCTGTAATAAGTTATTAATCTTGTATGAGATCTATCATACAGTACTCCTCCTACACATATGAATAAACCTGAAGAAACAAATCCGTGGGCTAAACCCAAACAAACCGCACCATTAATACCTGTTACTGTATTACTGAAACTTCCCATTAAATATACAGCTGCATGTGCTACTGAACTATATGCTATTAATTCCTTTACGTCTATAGTTCTTAAAGTACTAAAACTGGCATATATTATAGTTATTACACATATAACATAGACAAGGGGTGTGAAATGCACAGAGGCTTGAGGCAATATTGGTAAAATTAATCTAAATATACCGTAAACGCTTAATTTTAAAACGATGGCGGCTAATATTATACTTCCTCCTAGAGGTGACTCAACATGAGCCTTTAATAATCAAGTATTTAAGAAATAGGTTGGAGTTTTAACCGCAAAAGCTATAAATATTCCTATGAATAAAAAAAATTGTGTATAGTAATTAAAATTAGTTTTGTATAATGCATCAAAATCAGTAGTACCCATTATAGATAACATTGTAAGGATAGCTAATAATAAAAATAAAGAACCCAACAATGTATATAAAAAAAGGTAAAAACTCGCTCTAACTCTGTTACTACTTCCAAATAAACCTATTAATATAAATAAAGGTGGTAGTATACTTTCAAAAAAGATATAGAATAGTAATACATCTAATACTAAAAAAGCTGCTAATAATAATGTTTCAAGTAATAAAACAATTATTACATATGATTTCACATTTTCTGATATTGAACTTCAATTAGATAACAGTGCAATAGGCATTATTATCGTGGTTAAAATTACAAAGTATATTGATATACCATCTACACCTAGATAAAAATCAAAACTACTTACTTTATGGTATTCTTGTACAAATTGAAACTGATTACTACTAAAATTAAAAAAGATAAAGACAATTAATGAAATAAATAAATTAATTAGACATGTAAATAAACCAGTTACTTTAATTTGTCTTGTATACGAAACAGTATCTACACTATACATTGTTGTAGCTATAGAAATGATACCAATTATAGGTATTAATAATAACAGGATAAGTAACATTATAACTTAATGTACTATTATATTACGTTACATACTCTTATTATTAATATATATATATATTATTTCTTAATTTTTTTTTACATTATCCATGCTATATATGTAATGCATGCTACATATATATGACAACATAGATAATATTACTGCTAGAACTATTCCCTGGCTTAAAGGGGAAATAAAAAAACTATGTCTACCTAGTCTTTTACAAAACATTAATGTAGAAAGAATTAATTTCATTTGTCTTGAATATGAGATGCTATCTACACTATTTATTCTTGTAGCTATAGTAAGGATAGCTAGAACTAGTAGTAAAGTTAGGCTTAATAGCATTGTATGTAATAAGAAGTAAATTAAAACATTTATGATTTAAAACCTAATATTAATATTACTAAGTTAAAGGCTAGAAATATCTGACTTAAATTAAAATAAAGACAAATAAATTAAACGGCTAAATTTTTGTCTCGTCACGTATTACTTAAAGGTAATACTAGAGACAAAAATAATGGCGCTAAACCAAGCAATGGTTATGTGTAATATGTATTACACTATTCTCAGCCAAGAGTCGAACTTGGACACAGGTATTAGGAATACCTGGTTCTGCCATTAAACTACTAAGATTTTTTTTATGCTTTTACTAGTTTTTTTTGCAAATATTATTATAATAAATAAATTATTGTCACTTATATATATAAGCATAGTGTGTAAAGCATATCATGTAATCATACCTGTGTGTAAATAAAAAAGGAAGAAAAGCTCAAAAAAAGAAAAATGAAAGCTAAAAAATACCCAAGCTAAGTAAACCAAGGAAAAGCAAAGCTAATAAAACCCAGGAAAAAAAAAAACCCTAAGGTAAAGCCTTGACTAATTTATTTTTATTTAAGAATTTTTACTAGATATAATGCAATAACATTTAAACTTCACGTTAAACTACTAACAACTCTTTTCCCCCGTTATATTTAGGTTGTTTCACGAGAACCAATACATTACATGTATTGGTTAATCTAAAAAAAACAAATACATTACTAATATAATTAAATTCATTTGTCATTTTCTAAAAGAAATGACTTTATCATGTATATTTGGTCCATGATTTAGGGTTTATAGGGATACACATTAAGCGATGGCCAAGGATCAAGCTGTGGACAACTATATTATTACTACACTACTTATTAACTTTACTCTTTTTTGGTTTTTTATTTGTTTTTTTTTTTTATCATTAAAGCTAAAAAAACGTTAAAGGAAAGGAGGTATTAATGCATCTAATTGAAGAGCCAACACTAATACCCGTAATACCACACCTACAGTTAAAGCATGAAATATCCCATATATACTTACTTCATGCTATAATTTAAGATAACGGTTTAAGTAAGTAAGAGAGTTAACTTTAATGTATTTAATCCAAGAAAGTAGCAGGAAAGGCAAAAAATCCAGGGCTGATGTCCAGATTTATATCATTGCCCGAAACTGCAACTCTTTTTTCATGTGTAAATAAACCCGTACGAAACTGTAGGTTATACATAGCACTTAGTTCTGCATAACCAACAGGGTTTATAGTATACGCTAGAGTATTACAAGTACGGGCATCGGGATAAAGCGCATCATTTAGAATGAAATAATATAATTCTATGTCACCAGAGTTCATGAACATTCTAGCCATATAAGGGCCATATTGTTTATTTACTAGCCTATCTGCATCATTACCTCTTGCAACTCCAAATAATTTTGTTAAACCAAAACTAAGACGAGGATCAAGGTCTATTACACCTAAGTGAATAACATCATTTATCCTAACGCATATAGGGACTAAATGTAACAATAAATCCTGTTTTTCACCTTTTTTTCTAAGTTTTAAGTACCTCATAATAATAGCTAAAATGGCTAGTAATGCCATGAAATCAGCACCTGACCTATGGATTCCTAGTATTATATAAATATAATCTGGATCTATCTCGGGGATATCTAGTATATCAGAAATATCCTCTCACCCTATCCCTATCCCGGCTCCCGCCTACGGACCAGCTTCCCCCATTAGGAGAGCGGAGATAATTACAACAAAAGGATATTTACAGGTATTATATCGAAACTATATAGAATACAAGGAACTAAGACAATAAAGGCAATTACAATGGGCAATAGTATGGTTCAAGAGAAAGTCATTAACTGATCGTATCTAATACGAGGAAAGGATGCTCTTACTCAAATAAATGTAAATATCATAATACAAGATTTTAAACCTATACTTAAACCAGAAATTAGTCCTTCTATTAAAGGATAAGATAAGAATTCAACCAAATTATTCGGGTTTTCAATAAATGTATAGTCAATTTCTTGCATTACATACAATAAAGGCATCAAGTTTAAAAGATAACCTCCCAGGAAAAGAATACTTGTTAATGTACAGATAAGCACTATACTTGCATACTCTGCTAAAAAGAAAAATACAAATATAACAGCTGAATGTTCTGTCATAAATCCACTAACTAATTCAGACTCTGCTTCTGCTAAATCAAAAGGAGCTCTATTTGTTTCTGCTACACCACCTATGAAAAAGATAATAAAAACTGGGAATAGTGGTACTATATATCACACAGCTCTTTGAGCTTCTATATTTACAGTTAAATTTAAACTACCTGTTAGTAATATTACTAATAAGATAGCAGAACTTAATATTAATTCATAACTAATTAATTGGGCTGTACTTCTAAGGGATCCTAAAAAAGCATATTTGGAATTAGCAGATCATCCTGCAAGCAAGATACCATATGTTGCAAGTGAAGAAACTGCCAGCATATATAGTATACCTAAATTAAAATCCCATAATGCTAAACCAGCTCCGTATGGTATAACAGCATAACCTAAAAGTGAAAAAATTAAAGTTATTATAGGACCTAAGAAAAATAAAATAATATTAGCCTGTGTAGGTGAAACATACTCTTTTAAAAGTAGTTTAAGAGCATCTGCAAACGCTTGTAAAAGTCCATAGTAACCTACAATGTTAGGACCTAGCCTACGCTGCATTGATGCCATAGTTTTTCTTTCAGCCACTGTAACAAATGCTACCGTTAGTAATACAGGTAGAGTAACTAGTAAAACTTCGATTATTGATATTAATGTAGGTATATATAACATATTAAAATTTTTAGAAATAAACTAAGTAAAAAGAAAGTATCAAAGAGTCGCGTAAACTTTTAACGTTTTCTTTTTTAAGAAACTTAGGTTAAGGACATAGATCTTGTTTTTTATAAAACCAAGATTAATCTATTGTCTATTATTAAATTGGTTTTTTTTTGGTTTTTTTATATTGTAAGAGCTTATGCAGCGTTACGAACAGGAATAAATCAAACACCTGATAATACGCCTAGTAATACACCTATTGTTATGTAGTACGCTAATGGAAGATTAGCGTTAACAGTATGAAATAATAAACCGGACAAGTTGTTTATGCTAAGCGTAGAGAATAAACGCTAAAACAAATGCTTTAGCGTTGGTTTTTTTTTATTAAAAGAGAAAAAAAAATGAAAACGTTAATGCAGCCATAGATAGGTACCGAGCCAACCACTTTATAGCAAAAACTGGTTAAAGCCCAGTGCTAGTGATTAGACTACTAGTGATAGCTCCTGCCTTTGTCTTAGCTATAGGAGGCGTTCTATTACTAGTGGGTATGTTTACTGATATGCTATTAGTGCCATTTAAAACAGTATTTACAGCAAGCTCATAGCTAGTTACTAGGTTTTACCTAGTAATTTCTAGCTAAGTATTATTAATTCCGTTAATAAATGCAGCAGTAGTAGAACTAGATCTATGTAAACTCTCTTCCGGAGAAGACCAAGCTCCTAAAAGAGCTAATAATAAGATGGTACTTATAATTTTAACGTAAAAAAAAAAAACCAGTTGTAATTATATATTTTTTGAATAAAAACAAAATACACTTTTTTT
>Ga0115846_100876_pt2 | contig 13345 bp, 9 predicted proteins | sample InSIn5gowninarea_2_FD_83860 | JGI IMG/M metagenome (GOLD analysis project Ga0115846, IMG submission 83860)
GTATGGTGATATGTTGATTGAAATGATGTCGTATCAGCAGGATTTTGGATACTATGGTGTGGATCAGGCAGAGAAGATCGCGTGGGCGGCGGAACACGCGAGAGGAAAGCTGATTACTTTCGAAGAGTTTTTGGAGAAGAATCCTGTGCAGTTAGCTTGAGTGTTAGTCGTGCTGGAGATGTTAAAACCGTGGCTTTGTTCCTAGATAAAGCCGTTGTGCAGATAACAGATATTCCTGATCTCAACAGGCAGTGCTTTGCCGCTGTTCGTACGTGGTGAACTCATACAGTAGTTAATCTCAAGATGAACGAGAAAGACAAGGGTGTTGAAAGATTCGAACTGTTTGGATTGATTTACCTGTGTACCTAGGCAGTCATACCTAGCTACCTTAGGTTTACAGGTGCGAAGTCTTACCGATACGAGTAGTCGCGAGACAAATGGACGGGCTTGCGGCTTTTGTCTAAGTCGCTGTCCACACCCTGAATCAGACCAGCCCGATCTTCGGGATTTGGGTTATCTTCCAAAAGTCGCTGAGGGATAGGACATAGGAACAGATTCAGCGTTCATCCAATCTTACCCACTCGACCGTCTCTGAAGGTACGAAGAACCTTTCCAGTGCTCCGCTAACGTGGACTGTCAGAGATATGGTAAGTTTTCCTCTGGCAACCGCGCAAGAGGTGCCACGATCGACGCAGAGGAGGCTGGGTCCGAGTCGAAGGGGAAGGAACGGTGTGTATGTAACAATCCTGGATCAGACACCGTAGTTGATTAATGGACACGATGACCACTTTGTGGTTCAAGGCACATCGACATAATGGTTGGCACTTGTTTACACAACCGAGAAATGTTTCCTTTCTGTTGGTTCATGGCTCTAAAATCTTAGGATCCTACAATTCTAAGATACCCGGCTACTGTCACTATCAGTCGTTTGTATACAATACCTTGTACCAATTCAAGGATGTAAGCGTACCTAGGATTGTTCGTGGAGGTTCTCACACATGTGACATGATCATCGCCGCCATGCCTGCGGCAGCGATATCCGTAATCGATAAGGGAAGTCGTTAGCGTCATTGGGATACGTTGGAATCCAAATACAAGCCTTCTCTGCACCGCAGGCAAGTGAATGATACTTACACTGAAAGCGGAACGTCAACGGATACAACAGTCTTCTAGGATCTCAAAAGAGGCAGAATTGCGTTTGATAGCACTGTCTTTACATAAGATGGAGAACGATTAGGCAAAACTCCACGAGTCTCATCCAGCGCGGGCCAACCATCGTCGACGATATACTACACTGTCCACCGCACCTTTCTATGTCTGCTGCTGACAAGACACTACCCTTGTTACCAAACTCTCGGCAACATACACTATGGAATCTTTTGATGTGAGGCTGTTGAAAAGAGCTCTCGGTCGTAAGCGGACTCACTCCTCAGTTCGACCTTTGTATGGAGATCACACATGGGCAAAAGATCTGGACATTGTTAACGAGCTTGGTGGTCATACTGGTTGTGTTAATGCATTGAGGTAAGCCGTTGCGTGTCTAGGAACGACTCACAGCTAACGTTGCTAACTAAAGTTGGTCAAAGAGCGGGAGACTTTTGGCATCGGGCTCTGATGATACCTACCTAAACATCTGGGGCTACAACCCAGACGACCAAGCAAAACCTTTCACCCTCAGCACAAGCGTCAGTACTGGCCACCATGCAAACATATTCTCTGTCAAGTTCATGCCTCACTCGAATGATCGGACTGTTGTGACCTGTGCAGGTGACTCCGAAGTACGGATCTTCGACCTGGAATACTCTGGGGCTGCACAAACTGCTACTGACTCGTCTGCAAGCTCAAGGAGCAGAAGGTTCAATAATTTCTTCCCAAATGCCAAGTGGCTTACTGAAGCGAATACAAACGCAAGGGTGTACCGCAGTCATGCAGATCGAGCCAAGCGAATCGTGACCGAATCGAGCCCTTACCTATTCCTTAGCTGCTCTGAGGATGGCGAGGTCAGACAATGGGACCTCAGACAGCCATCGTCCTTCTACCCTCCTCCGAGAGATGGTCGATCATATGTCTTCCGCAGACCGACAAACACTGAGGCTGGTGACCATGTCCCACCACCGCTCATATCTTACAAGAGCTATGGACTGGATTTGAATAGCATCTCTTGTACGGGAAGTCAGCCGCATTACATCGCACTCGGTGGTGCCCATCTACACTGTTTTCTGCATGATCGGAGAATGCTTGGAAGAAACTTGGATGCTGAGCAAGGACGACCAGCCACCACTGCGCCGATGCCAGGTACTGCTGCAGATGAGTCTATGCGGGAGGCCACCAAATGTGTTCGACGCTTCGCACCAAACAATAAGAGGAAGATGAGACCAACAGATTATGGCCACATCACGGCATGCAAGATCAGTGATGCGAGACCTAACGAACTCATCTCTTCTTGGTCTGGCGACCATATCTACAGCTTTGATGTCGTCAAGAGTCCTGACGCGCGAGACGAAGAGACTAGGCAAGATACGCTGTACCGCACAGCAAGGATGACTAACAAAGCCGAACGCAAGAGAAAGAGAACCAAAGGCACAGCTTCCACAGTCAGTGGAATGGATGGCGCGGCACAGGACAATCGAAGGCTGCGCAGAGTGTCGGATTCGCATGCTGAAAACGGCCAGACAGCACTTCGAGTTCGACATGACAACGGAGACACAGAACAGATCGACATCTCTACAAATCCTGAAGAAGGCGAAAGCGAACTCGCGAGCGCACATGCAAGTCTACTATCCGAAGCACAGAAGCAGAGCGAAAGCATTGCGAGGGCTCTTGTCCGTTTGCGAAGGACACTCTTCGATTTTTCATCCATGCTCGCAACCAATACAGAAGTAGGAACGTCAGCTTCCTCATTGACTCAACATACTATGCAGTACACAAACGTGCTTGGTGATGCCAGCTTACTGCTTTCATCGATGGATGAAGTTATGAAAGGCTGGAAATACCCGAACACAACTGACCAACATGAGATACTGCTTCAAAACACACTACGACGAAATCGTCAAGCAAGCTGGCGTTTTGTACAAGCTGCAGGATGCTTGTCACAGACACTGGGTGGCAAAATGCCAATTCCAAGTAGGGCGGTAGATCCATGGATACAAGAGTTCAAGACAATCCGACCTGCCTCAACCGAAGGTCAAAGGATAGATGATGGGTCAAGATTCTGCTACGACTTCATCAAGGCGATTGCCTTGTGGCTTAGTGGCGGCAAGGAAGCAGTTGTTGCTGGCTTCAAACGACCTCCGTCGATGTTGGGCGACACTGAACGCTTCCCTTTCGACGATTCAGTTAATGTCGCGAATTTGCCGGAGAACTTGCGTGCTTATCTCTTGCCCTTAGCTCGCGAAGATAAACCTATCATTGACCTTGGGAAGAACCGGTTCGAAAGAGATGAGCTTCGTCAGCTCTTCGAAAGCCAAAAGGTTGCTGTACAGGGTTTCACCAGAGCACTCGATCAAATCGAAGAACTCCGTATGCATCAAGGTACATCCGATATCATTCAGGAAACAAGCGGTGGAATCAAGAGGAGAATCATGGATACAGGGGCAGCTGCCAGATATTGGGGTGAGAAAGTCGGTCGAGCTCTCCTTATGGATGCAGCAGACGGCGTGACGTTCAATTTCGTCAATCGTGCCTTTGGTGGCCTGAAGGTCCATGTTACTCCTGACGACGAAGCAATCGATCGTCTACTTAACGAAGTAACGTCTGACGATGAGGATGAATTTTATGATATTATGGAGGGAGACGCCTCCACAATCCACACTGTGACCGAGACGACACTAGGGACGCAAGAGTCTGATACGACTACCACAGCGTCGAGTAGACCTCCTCGCGTGTTTATTGAAGATGTTGAAGAAGGTGAAGATGAGGATGAGGACGATGAGAATGTTCCTGATCAATCCGGCGATGAGAATTCTGGCTCAGAGGATGATGACGACGATGAAGCTAGTCCTCTTCACAATCTCTACAGACCACGCAGACGTATGTTTGGCGGTGGCAGCCTCTCAACGCAACGAGCACTAGTCAACAACGATGTTCCCTATACGTCTCACACGAAGGTTTACTCTGGCCACTGCAACACTCGTACTGTCAAGGACGTCAACTATTACGGTCTCGACGATGAATACGTAGTCTCTGGTTCGGATGACGGCCACTTCTTCATCTGGGATCGGAAGACATGCAACATCGTCAGTGTTCTCGAAGGCGATGGAGAGGTCGTTAATGTCGTTCAAGGCCACCCGTACGAGCCTATGATTGCGTGCAGCGGCATCGATAGCACCATCAAGATCTTTGGCCCGGCTGGCGACAGCCGTGAACGTTTCTGTGCTAGACAAGGTCTTGACATCGCGAATCCAGGAGGTGGTCGACACAGTTCGCTTGGCTTGGGTCCTGCCCGTCGGCGTCGCATGCGTGTGCCGACTGACGATGATGATGACAACGAAGATACTCAACACGAGGCCAACGCCGCAGCTAAGAAATCTGCAAATGAAGAGGCAGCCGAAGAAAAAGACCTTGAAGACAATCCTGACACTGTCGCTAAGGGCGGCTTGCGATCGCGACACGTGCCACTTGATCAAATACACCAAATCAGATCGCAGAACAACGCTGAGAGACAACGGGGTATTGGAGACGCTTTCATGACGGTGAGTAATGCGCATCTAGATGAGATCATGCTTCGAGCATGGATCATGTCGAATGCTATGGTCACCTAGACCTCTACCATATTTCCTCAATACCATTCCCTTGCTCCACAATCTCACACCTCATGAGTGAGTGCACGTTTACCACACAAATTCGCGAGTGAAATCCGGCTAACACGTCTGGGTATAGCAAGGTATGCTCGCGCGAATCGCGGCAGCCATCCAGAACGGCGACATCCAAGGAATCGAAGGCGTTGCTGGACAAGGATTTGGAGGGACTGGAGGCACGATTGTTATCGACGACAACTGCTCGGTATGTACTGTATTCGAGACTATTTCTTTCCTGCAAATATCATCTCCAGATGGATCTGTGTGGACCTCCCGTAGCTAACTTAGTTTCCGTGGCAGGTCATGTAAACACTTAGCAAAGCGAAACACGATTGTTGATGTGCTCCTGCAGAAGAGCATTGAGCTACTCCGCGCGATTATGAGGCTAGTCGGTCTCTACGAAGGGTGCACTTGAACAGCTGCGATAGTGAAATAAACATGTTGACCACGGACGTAGGGACATGCTATGGCACCTACCTATGGACTGAGAGCGGGACGGACACGTATTTTATACACGAATGCGAAATTTCCTGTTCTTCTCCAGGCAACATCAAAATCAATACACAACACATACGAAACACATAATATAAGGTAGGTAAATAGACAGATATCTTCATTAATCACATTGTGATCATGATAGATGCCTACCTAATCAAGTCCTTGATCAAACCTCAATCCTCCAAACCCTCCTCTGCCTAGGTATCCATCTCAGCATTTCAATCATCACTATGTACTCATTGTAACTTGCTCTGCCCAACCCATCTGAGATTCTCAGCTCACATTCATCAAGAAAGATTAAAGATTAATATATATAGATAGCTTGGTAGTAGGGTAACATGAAGAAAAACATTCAACATGAATTGAATAGAAACTTTTCGCACAGTGTCATGCACGACAAACTCATGGTTCAGTGGCCTGCACCGAACCATTCGTGAGTGTCGCGCCTCGTATCCGTCCGAAGATACTCCTCGTCTTGCTTTTACTGCTCTTTCTGGAGTCCTTCTCCTCTGCAGTGGGCACCGCCTGCTGCTTCCTCGACTTGCGTTTCTCGTCCTCGGCGCTGGCGGAGTCATCGTATTTCGACTTATAGATCCAGCTATTGCCGACCATGTTCACGCCTTTCTCGGCCGCGAGTCTATAGGATCGCGCTGCCTTCTTGAGGTTTTTCTTGCAGCCGATGCCTTGAGCGTAGCAGAATCCGGCTTCTGTCAGGGCGTCTGCGTCGCCCCAGGTTCCTGCGATTTCAAAACATCGTAGTGCTGGGGCTTTGTCCTGTACTACGCCCCAGCCATTGAGATGGGACATGCCTAGCTCGTAGATACCGAGGGCGAATTGCGCTTTATGTGCCTTCTTCTCTACTGCGTCTGTCTTTGATTTGGGACTCAACGCATTTTCGTCTTCAGCAACTTCCCGCATTGCGATGTCAACGGCTCTGCGAAGAAGTGCTGTGCCTTCTGCCGGATTAGCGCGCATACCCCAACCGTGCCTGCATGCTAGTGCATAAAGCAACATGCCTGTAGGATGGCTCTGCTTCGCTGCAATTCGCAGGTGGTATGTCGATTCTTTGAGATCACCTTTCTGGTGAAGTTCGATGGCTTTGTCCACGTGTTCATCAACGGAAAGGGCTTGATAGTCGCTTTGGGAGCGGACAGTAGTGGGCCGGATGGTGCTCTCTGATCGATCTGTTTTGATAGAAGACTTTACTGACATATCGTCTGTTGTGGAGCCTAGGATGGTAGAAAGAACGGGCATGTATGGATGCTCGAAGAAGGAGGTGCTTTGCAAGTTAGTGTGAGATGTGGAAGGACGTTGTAGTAGTGTTTCCGTAGGTCGAGGAAGTTCGGGCAATGTCTTCGCAGAGGATGGCCGTTCTTGTTCCGTGCTAGGTCTTGGCCTGGATTCAAGTTCGAAGTTGAAGGTGAGAGTTCCTTGACGAGCCAAATTTAGTCCCCGGTCTAGGCTTGGTCTACTGGGGTCGAAGCTAGGTCTGGAATCTGAAGACCTTGCTTGGGAGAGAGCTTGATCTGCATGGACATTGAGTGGAGCATTTCCCGAGAACATCGGTTCTTGCCATCTGAGTTCCGGTGTAGCAAAGTCGGAGAAGAGCTGCGAAACACGCTGAGCAGTTTGTCCTGATAGCTTTCCTCTCGGTAACACAATTTTTTGTTGAGTACCAGGACCACCTTGGCCCATCATGTAGCCATCAGACAGAATGGATCGGTCGTCCTCAAAGGAAGTCATGTTTCTCGAAGCATCCGACAAATGCGATGGTTTTCGTTCGAGACATTGACTTGATCCACGTGATGGCGAGTCAATGTGCAAGCTGCTCGGACTCAGAGGCCTTGAAAAATTGAGATGTAGCCTTGACCTATTCAAACTGGAAAAGGAATCGTTGGATTTCGTAGAAGGAGACCTTTCGTGATACGGGAAAGCTGGCGACGCAGGAAAGGACATGGCACTACCGATTGACGACTTCCTTGGTAGAGCGTGTGAGAATGTCGAGCCTGCATTGGAACTGGTGTAGTCATCGTCTGAGCTTTCTTGATATTGCTTATTTCTGGCAAAAGGTGCATTTGGGGGTGCTAATCCAGCAGATGACTGTGCTTGTGAATTGTTCGAACCCTTACGATTGACGGAGACCAACTCATGATGGCGGTCAGAAATAGAGGTAGGAGACTGTGTCCGTTGTATCTCAAAGTAGTTGTTATGTTGGTGCACGACTAAATCGTTTTCTGGTGTTTCGTAGAAGTCATCCTTGTCATTATCTCCAACAACAGTACTAATTCGAGGGTAGGAAGACATCGGCCGTCCTGCGGGCTCGAAAACTTCGGCATTGCTGGTAGAGAACGAGTTTTGTCTTGGTAGTGGAGGTACCGGTTCGGTGGAAGTGCCTGAAAGAGATCGAAAACATGCTGGTCGATTGGCATTATGCTGAGATAGAGATTTAGTGACAACGGCTGGTGGTAGTCTGCTTAGCCGCCTCTCGCCTGCAATGCGTGTAGCTTCCAACTCTTTTGCAAGACGTCTGCTTTCCGCAGCAAAGGCGTCGAGGGGCGAAAGTACTGGAGGCACATCACCATCATAATGTTGGATTCGTGGAGATAGATGACCTGGGCGATGTGTGGTAACTGGACTCGCTGCATTTGAACTCGTTGCCGGAAGGTCTATGTACGTCGGCAAATTCATCCTTGTTGCTAGCAAGATTCCTATTGCACCGGACGTGCTTCTGTCGGACAAGAATTTATGCTCGACGCGAACATAGGAACGTGATACAGAAGGTCGCTACCAAGAAGTCGTGAAATGGTGGTGGTGGCACTACCGTAGGGTTCAACACACACAAAAGGTGGCTGTATTACTGTGTCATGGATCTGCAACAATGCTGTACGCATAAGAAATGAATTCGTTTTGGTTCTATTATGAATATCTCGAATGCTGAATTGCACTGCAGGGTGTGAAGCAAAAACTGCGACGGCAACAGTTTGGGCGGAGCAAGCAATATCCTAGCAAGCGTGCTGCAGGCCGGCTACAGCTGCAGGTCAACTGGAGGCTAGTGGCGGCCACACTTAGGGGTGTGCGCTACTACAGAATTGGTTATTCTATCGAAGAAGGAAAAGGTACTGGTGGCGTCCTGGCTGCGCCATTGGTGCGACTTTGAGGGTGCAATGTGCCAGCACTTCGGCTACGTACATACCTACGCAGCATCAGTCGCCTCTGACCTCCTGGGAAGGCTGGGGACGACACGAGGTTGACGTTAGGCGAACACTTCATCAACATCATCTGTGATTGGTGCTCATGACATGAATTGAATTGAGGTTAAGAAAGGTAACGGGACGTTGGCAGCACTCATAGTTGGGCTCCTGTGCCGAATGAGTCTCTAATGCCGAGAGCTGATTTTCAACCATTACTACTCGTATAATATACCTCTCACTATTGTCAGCCACGATTCTTGGGTGAATTTCGCAAGCTGGTGGAAGAACTCCAAGGCGTTGCAGGCTTGATCTCTATTGCACATCTAGACATGTTACTGTACCTAGCGAAGTGTGACCTGTAGACAAAATGTAGAGAGAGTTGAGGTGCACATGTGTGAAGTTTCATGATTCAAGAGTAACCGGCAAGAGTTAAAGGCTTCCACTACTCCAGTGCCACAATAGGCAAAGACCATCGACACTGGACCCCCCGCGATCTGCGCATGTTGCTATTTCTTGCTCCTCGTGGAGTTGCAGGATTTTACGAAGATCTGTTATTTTGTCGATCATGATGCGAGACTCAATGCAGCGTGGTCAACCGTAGATCTTCGTTATGTTAACAATTGTAGGTACTTATACATATGCGATGGTTAAAGCTACCAGTCCTTCGCATCTTTCACGAAAGCTGCTGTTCTTGCTTCCCACCAGCTGATGCGACTACGCTTTCTCCTAGCCCAGAGAGTTTGTGGCTTAGGAATGCAAAGCGAGCTATCGCCAGTGCCTACCTAGGTCGTGCTGGTACCGTTCGCTAGACACGCGAGCCAACACATCAGGGGCTTATTGCTGACAACTGTCAGCCATTTCTCGCATTGTTCAACAACGTTTACATTGCTGTCTTCGCTGCGGCCTAGACAGCCTCGTCTCCTCGTCTTCTCGTCCTACCACTTCTCACTAATGTTCAAGAGCAGTCAACTTCGTCATCTAACATCCTCTAACTGACTGCAGACCCGTGCGATGCCTGCCTCTTATACTCCAATAAGTGCTACGGTTGGTACCTTCGACCCGGAGCATCGTTTTGTGACATCCTGGCTTCTGCATCCTCTTGGGCTTGCCAGTCTTAGACTCGTATTTGCCCTCTTCTGCTGGGCAAATCTCTTTGTTACTTTCGGCTACGATGCAGTCCACGAACCGGGCTCAATTGGTGCTCAGTTCAGCTACTTCACGAATCTGACGTGGTGGGGGATAACATGCTACATGACAATAGCGGCATTACACACTTTCGTGTATGTTCGCAGGGGATACACATTTTTGGACCGATGGTGGCGCCCCCTTCAACTCCTCCACAGCTTCTTCTATACCACAATAGTGACCTATCCCTTTCTCGTCACCATTGTCTACTGGGTCCTCCTATACAAGGCTCCCTGGTTCACCAACCCCATGGACGCTTTTCGAAATGCAAGTGCCTTCCCACTTTTGATTCCCTTTGCTAACTCTTACAGATCTCACGCCATGGCCTGAATTCACTCGCAGCACTTTCGGAGATAATCCTACCTGCTACAAATCCTCCTCCGTTCTCACACATACCATTCCTGGTGATTCTTCTTGGTTCGTACCTAGGTCTTGCCTATATCACGTACGCAACCCAAGGCTTTTACACCTACAACTTTCTGAACCCGGCGCATGGTGCTGGTCTTCTCGCAGGTTACATAGTTGGTATTGCCTTAGCAAGTGTGGTGATTTTCCTTCTTGTTTGGGGCCTCATTTGGATCCGGCGAAGATTTACCGGGATCGGGAAGAGAAGCAAGAAAGATCCAGGACCGCACGCGCACGTTGAGTACGATGCAGATGTGGAGATGACAGTGAAGTAGTCAGGATGTGTGCAATTTTCCAACTATCTACACTTTTCTAGCAATCATTTCTTTGTTCATTTCGAAAACTCGTGACACACCTTGAGGTTTGGGTCCAGCAGAAACCAAGATCATGAATAAAGTCGTCGCCTTGGTGCAATTACGCTCGATTATGCAAACAGCTATGGAGCACTGATGTGCGATGAGTCAGAAAAGGTGATATCCGTCTCCAAAAGTCATGCAAATTGTGGGTTGGTCATTACCACATATCTGCATGACCCTCATAACCAGCAACAGCATTGCAGATGAATCGGCGTCCTGAATACGACGATTCGTCAGTCAACTACTAGCTGATATGGCTGTGCATGCTGGTCAGGTATCATCGTCGGAGTTAGAGGCATTCAGCTCGAATTATCTTCGGCCTCAGTTGCCGTACAGTCTGCCTCTATACAGACGATGCCAATTTGGCCGCAAAAACCTAAAACCTGGCGCAACAGCAGAGGTGTGGGTAGCGACTGCATTGGAAGACCAGACCGCCGCCGATTGTGATACTGGATCCATTGACCTTACAAGGATTTCCAGGCTTCCCTGGATAGCAGCATACATCGATCTCACCAATGCTGGTCAAACTCAAGTATGGACCTTTGCTTCTTGGGAAGCTCAATTCGCCGCTGGAGAAGACCAGATCAAGGATGTAAGGACTTCGCCACAGTTCCATATCTACCAAAGGTTGATGGACACGCTCTTCGAGCACATTCAGAACTTTCACATTAAACGTCTTTCCCACGAACCACCAGCGCAATGGCAACGGATCAGGGATGGTGGGAAGATAGTGTCATTACCATATTCGCGATCAAAGGTACTCTTCGGAACCATCGCCGAGTGCTTATGGCCGTTCCTCGAAAGCTGCAATTCCCCGTCAGGCTCCTCACCGATCACACGGGTTGATAGACCTTACCTTAAATACGTTGTGGTAACCAAAACAAACGCACTGCCACAAGTCAAGCCGCCCGAGGGAATGCACTTTGATGTGATGCAAGAACATCACCTACAGACCATCATTGACCGCACGAATATACCACGCACAATCGAGACGCTGCGGCAGCTCCCTAACATTGGTCTGTTTGATTCAGAGAACACGCCAGTAGCGTGGGGTCTTCTTGGTAAAGATGCAAGTTTGTCGAGCTTGCACACCGAACCAGAATACCGCAGACGTGGTCTTGCAGAAACCGTGGCGAACAGGTTGATAATGGAACAGATTACGGTATTCCAGGATGTGGTTGAGCCGGGGGAGGGAGATGTGATTTTGTACTCACATGCGGATGTGTCAATATCGAACGTTGCTAGTCGGAAAGTAATGGAGAAGATAAAGGGGAAGGTCATGTGGAGGGTCGCTTGGATAGAAGTGCAATTAGGCGAACCGATACTGGCTCAGTAGAAATAGATTCTTCTCGACATCGCGGTTATTCTTTGCTCTGTTCACCACGTTGACATGCCGAGCCGTTTCCACACTGAACGCGTCTGACGTGTGGACCCATACTAAAGCCGAGATGAGATCGCGTCCATCTCGTGTTCCGCGATCTTTCCGACGCGTTCGACACCAATAAAACTGCGTCATCGACTTTTTCGAGAAATGGGACTCAGGTACGGAGTGTCCCCTTGCATTCGAACTTTTGGTTCGAGCAGTAGTTCCTGTAAACGACACTCGTGTTTCTGCGGTGACTCGTACATGATTTATGCCCAGTTCGACTGCTAGTAGTCTCGTCGTGTTCGACAATTTACTACCTTCACTTCGCCTTCACTTCAAAACAGATTTTGGATATTCTGTTCTGCCTCCTCTCGCATGTACTGCTTCACCACAAACAACATTGGCAAACAGTAATTCATAATGGCTACAGCAGAGGTTGCGCTGCCTCGGGACGTGAAGATGGAAAGCGCGGATCAAGCAGACGCAGAAGATCGCAAGGCTGCTGTGGTGAATGGAATCAAGGAAGAGGAAGATGAAGATGATGAAGAGGAGGGCATGGACTTGAAATCGAAAGCTCTCACCAATCTCCTCAAAACCAGCTCGGTTTTCGTTGCGATCATGGCAGATAAGATGAAGGAGCAGCAAAAGCAGAATGCTGAAAGGACTCGACGTGCGGCTGCGAAGCAGAAGAATGCTGAAGCGAAAGCAAATGATGCCAAGGGACCAGCGAGACGTTCTACAAGGACACAAGATGCCGATGCAGAACAGAACGGCATCAAGCAAGAAGAAGAAGAACAGCCAGCGAAAGACACAAGGAAGGGTCGAGGCCGGCCTAAGAAAGAGCCCGCTTCGAGTAAGAAAGGGAGCATCGCAAAATACCTCGATAAGAGCCAGCTACCGGAAGCTGATGAGGGGCCGACTGTTCAAGAAGCGCTTGCTGAGGCAGCTGATGAGATTGAAGAGAAAGGTGAAGGTCTCGGTGCGCAAGACCTTGTTGCAACCGAGCAGCCAAAGCTGGTGTCTGGAGGAAAGATGAGAGAGTATCAGCTCGAGGGTCTCGAATGGCTAAAGACATTGTGGATGAATGGACTTTGTGGAATTCTAGCTGATGAAATGGGTTTGGGCAAGACGATACAAGCCATCTCACTGATAGCATTTTTCAAGGAGAACAACATCTCAGGGCCATTCCTGATTGCTGCACCCCTCAGCACTGTTCGAAATTGGATCGAGGAATTCAAGCACTGGACACCGGAGATCAATACTGTACTATACCACGGCAGCAAGGATGAAAGAGCCGAGATCAGGAGAAAGCACATGAATATGCAGAGCCAGGGCAAATTCGAGTTCCCAGTGGTTGTCACAAGTTATGAAATCTGCATGAACGATAGGAGTTACCTCGCGAATTACAAGTGGCGGTACATCGTGGTCGATGAAGGACATCGCTTGAAGAATATGAATTGCCGACTTATCAAAGAACTGATGACATACAACTCTGCTAATCGACTTCTAATCACTGGCACGCCCTTGCAGAACAACATTGCTGAGCTC
>Ga0115846_101019_pt1 | contig 13342 bp, 13 predicted proteins | sample InSIn5gowninarea_2_FD_83860 | JGI IMG/M metagenome (GOLD analysis project Ga0115846, IMG submission 83860)
CCTCTGTTAACCACTGAAGAGCAAAACTAGGATGAACTTTTTCATACAGCAGCGTTCCTCCTCCCCACCCAGGTAGGATCCCTAAATTTGACTGCACAAAACCAAATTTAGTGTTTTCTTTGGCAATCCTAATGTCACAAGCCGTTGCAAGTTCGCATCCTCCCCCTAAGGCGTTTCCATTTAATAACCCAATTACAGGGACTGGAAAACTTGCAATCTTATATAATACTTCCTTCATTGGATTTAACCTAGCAAAAGCTTCATTTTCATTTAATTCTGGATGAAGATAAGTAAGGTCCCCCCCGGAACAAAACACACTCTCACCATTACCTGTAATGACTAAAAAATTTACCTTATCCCTCTTCACTTGGTCTAAATAGGTATTAAACAGACCAATCATCTCTCTTGATATGGCATTTCTTTTTTCTGGTCTATCTAGAGTAATCATGCCATATTTACCATTGTTCTCATATCTTATTGACATTTTATATTCCCCCTTCCCCCTTAAATTAAGAATATCATAATTATTCTATTTATTTAATTATATTCATGTAATTCCATTCAGTAATGCTCATTTTCAATGAAAACTACTGTTTTATATAAATAAAAAGAACAGATCACAAGGATCTGTTCTTTTATCGTTTAGTTATTAACAACAACTTTACCATCGTAATGTCCACATGACTTACATACATGGTGTGGTTTTGCTAATTCACCACAATTAGAGCATTCCACCATGCCAGGTACATGTAATTTTTTATGAGTACGACGTTGATTTTTTACTTTTTTAGAAGTTCTTCTTTTAGGTACTGCCATGACCTTACACCTCCTTTAACGAAAGACAAATCATTTTTCCTCCGACTTTTTATCGAGTAATACTTGTAGTTTTTGAAAACGTGGATCTACCGTACTTTTCTTTTCACCTTCAGAGAGTAATTCCCAACCATTCCCACTCATAGGAGAGCTATCATCTGATTCCTTATCTGAATAAACTCGATAGGGAGTTTCCAGTAAGATATGCTCTTTTATGTATGGAGTAAGATCAATTACTTCTCCTTTAACTGTATGGATTTCCAATTCTTCCTCTTCCTCACTAACGTGTGGTGATGTCGTAAATATCTCTCTTGCTTTAATTTGAAAGGAATAAGAGACATCTGCCAATGTTCGGGCATCTGGCAATACCATTTCACCTTTAATTCGGAAGCTAAAAACAAACTGTTCCCCAGTCTGTATACAATCCCCATAGACACGTACAGGGTTTATTTCACGTATATCGGTTTTCATCGTTAGAAGTTCGGAAACATCCACATAATCATCAAATGTGAAAGGTTTTTGATTCGTATGTTTTCTAATTTCACCTAAAGTAAATTTCATTGTTTTCACCTCAAGGCAACAAGAGTAATTTTAAAAGAAAAAAGCAATTTTGTCAATATCTTTTCTTAGTCACTATACATATTATCCCCATATTCATTCGATAAACCCCTTCATCCACTTAAATAATTGGCATAATTAATCTTTACATAAGAATTTATATATAAAAGTATCCTATTTTCTATGCATTAAATCAATTTTTAAGCTAAAAAATGATTTATTTGTTAGTTTTTGATACAATATTTACCAATTAAAACGGGAGTTGATACTATGGAAGCATGTGGGCTCATTGTAGAATATAATCCCTTTCACAATGGACATGTCTATCACATTGAACAAGCAAAAAAAGTATCTCAAACTGATTGTATGGTTGCTGTCATGAGTGGTTCTTTTTTACAACGTGGTGAACCAGCAATTATAGATAAGTATCATCGCACAAAAGCAGCATTAAAAGTTGGTATTGATATTGTACTAGAGCTACCCTATGTTTATGCTGTACAAAATAGTGATTTCTTCGCTCAAGGAGCTGTCCAAGTCTTAAATAATATTGGGGTATCTAGCATTTGCTTTGGTAGTGAATCTGGGGATATATCCACCTTTTTACAAAGCTATGATAACTATAAGAAAAAAGAACAGCAATTCAATAAATATGTAAAGATTGAATTAGCCAATGGGCTGTCCTATCCGGAAGCAAGTAAACAGGCTTATCAACAAATTGGGTTAACCACAACAAATATGGATTTGACAAAACCAAATAACATTCTTGGGTTTAGTTATGTAAAATCGATCCTGGATCAAAAATTAAATATCAAGCCTTTAACTATTGAACGATCGAAAAATCAATTCCATGATGTTGATATTACAAGCCGTATTGCAAGCGCCACAAGTATACGAAAGAGGAAAGGAAAAAAGGAAACAGAAGAGATGTGCTTGAGTTAATGAATTCCAATCACGAACAAAAAGATACCATAGAATCAGCTATTTTGTTATTGGAAAAAATGAAAGCGAATTTTCAAAGTAAGGAACATTTTACAAGAGAAGAGCATGAAAAGATTGTACTACAATTAGAAAATGAAAATAGACAACTTAGACAAATGTTGACTAAATATGATCGTGCTTGGGCAAAGATTGAACAAATTCTCGATGAAGTGGAAGCTATTCGAAATAATTAATAAAATTATGACAAAATGAAAGACATGAATGATTACATACCATTCATGTCTTTCATTTATTTTAATACTTTAATGTATATTTTCTACAACGCCACTAGGTAACCAAAGTAATGGGTTTTCACCAAAGTCTCTTTCCATGTCATATTGGGCTTTTTGAAAACCCATATTCTCCCAGAATGCATGGGAATTAATTAATGGGTTCGTTTTTATAGGTAACTGGAAACTTTTTGCGAAATCTACTAAAGCTTTTCCATAGCCTTTCCCTCTATAGTCAGGCAATACTTCTAATTTCCAAAGAGTTAGGTAATCTTGTGGTGGATTAAAATAATGATCATATTCTTTATTGACCTTGTATAAACACATACGAGCGATAATATTATTACCTAAATAAATGCCGTAAAATGGGGACTCCAAATTGTTTTCTACAAAGTTGCTTTCTAATTCCTCTTTCATAGTTAGTTCTTGGTTTCCGTAATGTGTAAAACGTTTAAACATTTCGAGTGTTTTATAATTAATTAAAAGTTGTTCTACTTTTATATTTTCCATTTAAGACTGCCCCCTAATTATATGCTTATTGTTGATACTATCTAAATTACACTATAATTCTATTATAATATACAAGTAATAATTTTTAAAATAATATAAAGATGGTAAATTAATAAAACTGATACATATGTGTGATTGTATGGTAAAGTAATTACGTATAACCCTAAAATGGAGGGGAGGGTAGGGATGGAATTTTTCATTTATATTATTGCATTTTTCGTTACCATACCGATTATTTTTACATTCATCATTTATTTATCTTTTCTCAAAATTATTAAACATTCGCCTAAAAAGGCATTACATAAAGCAGTAAACTGGTCAACGTTATTTTATATCATTGCAGTAATCATACTAGTGCAAATTCTTTTTGACATCTCTGCTACAGGGTTAATATTAATTCTTATTCTAGCAATTCTAACGATCGTCATTTTTTTTCAGTGGAAACGTCATACGGATATACAATTTATGAAAGCTGTAAAAATTTTATGGAAAATATGTTTTCTCCTTTTTCTTACTCTTTATGTTTGTTTTATGGGAATTGGTATAATAATACAAATTATTAAGTAAAACATGATATGAAAGAGTACCAAACAGATTCCATGAAAAAAGAATTGGAATTATGTAAAATGATATTGGGATTATGTTAATAAAGGGGATCAAATTTAATGTGGATCAATCCAATAAAGATGGAAAGTCAAAGTAAACTAATTAGTGATTATCGTTTAAATAAACAAGAGATCATGGATTTTTTTGAATATAGACCAAATGATGATCTGGAACAGAGATTAACTGACTTAAAGAAGAGAACGTTTCAAAGAGATGCATTAAAAGAAGTGTTACATAAAATAAATAGGAATTGGGATGCGCCAGAGTCTACCTTACATAATATTGAACGTATTGCGGATGAAAATAGCGTGGTCGTCATTGCTGGCCAGCAAGCAGGTGTATTGACGGGTCCTTTGTATACGGTAAATAAAGTCATTTCGATCTTACAATTAGCCAAACAACAGGAAGCAAAATTAAACATACCAGTCATTCCTGTTTTCTGGATTGCTGGGGAGGATCATGATTTTGATGAAATTAACCATATATATAAACTGGATCAAACACGACGATTAGTAAAGTCGAAGGTTGGGCAGTATGTATCGGATAAGCGTTCCGTATCAGATATCCAAATTGAAAAGGAAACGATACAAAATTGGTTGGATCAACTTTTTTCAAATATGGAAGAAACTACATACACAAAAGATTTACTACAATCAATTACAACTTGTTTGAAAAAATCGCAAACATATACGGATTTCTTTGCACAGCTCATTTTTCAATTATTTCCAGATGAAGGACTTGTGCTAATTGATTCGCATCATCCACTTGTACGAAATTTAGAAAAAGACTATTTTGCAGAAATGATTCAGAAGCAAAATGAAATGAGTAGTGGGGTTCAGGAGGCGCTTAATCAATTAAAAGCGAATAATTATGCTGTTCCTTTAGACGTAGATTACCGTGATGGAAATCTTTTTTATCATCAAGACAACGAACGTATCTTGTTGTATCGAGATGAAAATGGGAATTGGATAGGGAAGAATAGCGACATTGTTTTAAACACAAATGAAATGATCGAAATTGCTATGCATAACCCTGATAAATTGAGTAACAATGTAGTGACACGACCACTAATGCAAGAGCTTTTATTCCCGTCCCTCGCGTTTATTGGTGGTCCTGGAGAAATAAGTTACTGGTCAGCACTGAAGCCTGTTTTCGATGCGGTAGGAATCAAAATGCCACCTGTATTCCCGCGAGTGTCTATTACGTACATTGAGCCTAAAGTTAGAAAAATTTTGACTCAGTTCAACCTAAGTCCAGAAGAGGTTGTCAATAATGGTATGGAAGAATATAGGGTTCAATGGGTTCGGTCGAAAACGAAACCGTCTATTGAGGAGTTGGCATCTGAGATAAGAGAATCAATTACACTCGCACATAAACCGTTAAGGGATCTTGCCAAAGAAATTCGTTCAGATATCGGGGATTTAGCTGAGAAAAACCTACTTTACTTACAGAAAGAGATCAGTTTTCTTCAAGAGCGTATGATAAAAGCCGTGGAAGAGAAGTATGATAAGGAACTTGGGGAATTGGATATATTAAAGTTATATCTACATCCCGATGGTTTACAGGAACGGATCTGGAATCCATTACCAATATTAAATAAATTTGGACCGGATTTTATAAAGAAAACATTAGATCAACCAATTTCCTTTGAACATGATCATTACATTGTATATTTATAGTGGTCCGTATTCACCACCTCCCACCACCTATAATTAAATTAATGAGAAAGCCTGTCATATCAATGTATGACAGGCTTTTTTATTATCCTCAAAAAGGCATAAATAAAAATGTGATCCTAATTTGAATATTTGGTGGTGAATTGTGGGGGGATGTGGTAAAATAAAAATAGAAAGTGGGGCGTAGTATATGTTCATGGGTGAATTTCAACATAACATTGATCCAAAGGGTAGGATAATTGTTCCCTCTAAATTTCGTGAGGACCTTGGTGAATCGTTTGTTGTAACTCGTGGACTGGATAAATGTTTATTTGCGTACCCAATGGAAGAATGGAAGTTACTTGAAGAAAAATTAAAAAAACTCCCATTAACAAAGAAAGACGCTAGAGCTTTCACACGTTTTTTCTTTTCTGGTGCTGTTGAATGCGAAGTGGATAAACAGGGAAGGATAAATATTCCACAGACACTACGAAAATATGCAGGATTAGAAAAGGAATGTGTAGTTATAGGCGTATCAAATCGGATCGAGTTTTGGGCAAATGATAGTTGGGAAGACTATGTAACAGAGTCAGAAGAATCATTTGGAGAACTGGCCGAAAATCTAATGGATTTCGATATTTAAGTTTTAATTTAATGGGGGTCAACATACATGGTGTTTAATCATTACAGTGTTCTTAGAGATGAAACAATAAAAGGTTTGCAAATCAAAGAAAACGGCACATATATAGACTGTACACTTGGTGGTGGAGGTCATTCAGAACAAATTGCATCAAGGCTAAATGAAAACGGTCTTTTGATCGCCTTTGATCAAGACATTGATGCATTAAATGCAGCGAAGAAAAGATTGGAAGCTTACAGCGATCGAATATTATTTATTCACGCTAATTTTAGGCAGATGGAAGAAAAATTATTGGAACATGGTATTGAAAGTGTAGATGGTATTTTATTTGATTTAGGAGTTTCCTCTCCGCAGCTAGATCGGGGTGACCGCGGTTTTAGTTATCAGCAAGATGCTAGATTAGATATGCGAATGAACCAAAATGCGGAACTTACGGCTTATGAGGTTGTTAATAACTGGTCTTACAATGATTTAGTTTCTATTTTTTTTCGATACGGAGAAGAAAAGTTTTCAAAGCAAATTGCTCGTAAAATTGAAGAATATCGAAAGACGCAGCCGATTGAGACAACGTATCAATTAGTTGAAATAATTAAGGGTGCGATTCCAGCTCCTGCAAGGAGAAAGGGTGGACACCCTGGAAAACGAATTTTTCAGGCGATAAGGATAGCAGTTAACGATGAATTAGAAGCTTTTAATGATGCCATACATCAAGCCGCGAAATGGATAGATGTAAATGGGCGAGTTGCAGTTATTACATTCCATTCATTGGAAGATCGATTATGTAAACAAGCATTTAAGAAATGGAGTACTCCAAAAGAGACACCCAAAAACTTACCTATTATACCGAAAGAATTTGAAGCACCATTTAAGCTTATAACAAGGAAGCCAATTGTAGCAGATGACGAGGAATTAGAAGAGAACCGAAGATCTCGTTCAGCGAAGCTTCGAATCGTAGAAAAAGTCAAACCTTGGACAAATGAGTTTATGTATAAAGAGGGGTGGAAGAAATAATGAGTGCAGAACAAGTAAGAAGTTGGAAGCAATTTAACCCAGAGCAATTACCACAAAATGAACCTAAAGTAAATGTAAAAGTTAAAAAGAAACAAGGTTGGATTACTAAGGGTGAAAAGGTTATCTATTCTATTGTGTTTCTAGTGTTTATTGCATTTGGAATCTTTATCGTAACATACTCTTCGTCAACAGATTCCCTTAATAGCGAATTACAAACAATGGAGCAAAGTGTTAAAACACAAAAAATTAAAAATGAAGGTTTAGTATTTGAAAAGAAAGAGTTAAGCCGTCCAGAAAGAATTATTGGAATTGCGAAAGACAAAGGGCTTAAAATTCAAGATACCGATGTGAGACAAGCACAGGCATTAAACAACTAGGGTGATAGAATGAAAAAGAGCAAAACAACGCATTTTATGTCAGGCATTTTGATCGTTTTATTTTCTATCATCTTTATCGTGTTAGCAGGTAGATTCATATATATTCAAGCAACTGGAGAGATAGATGGTGTGTCATTGCAAGCTTTTGCAGATGAAAAACGTACTGCTTCCTATACCATGGCATCTGAAAGAGGAAAGATTTTTGATAAAAATGGGATGACACTAGCCTATGATATGCCTGTTTATAAATTATATGCCATTGTTGATGAAAAATATTCGGAAAAACTAGAAAATCCAAAACACGTAGTAGATCCTGAGATGACTGCTGAAGTACTTGCGCCGATACTTGATGTTGATCAAGATGAGATATTAGATCGAATTTTAAATGGAATTAAAAATAAGAGATTCCAAGTTGAATTTGGAAAAGTTGGAAACAGCATATCACAACATACAAAAGAACAGATTGAAGATTTAGAATTACCAGGTATTAATTTTGAAGAACATGCCGAACGATATTATCCAAATGGAACGTTTGCTTCTCATATCATTGGGTTTGCCAGGGAAGAGGAAGTAGAGAGAGACGGCAAAGTTATCAACGAAATAAAAGGTATAACTGGTATAGAAAATGAAATGAACGAGCTCTTAAAAGGGGAAGATGGTTTCATTTCGTACCAACGGGATAAGTATAACAGACGTTTATTAAAGCCAAATGAAATCATTCAAGAGCCGGAAAATGGTGATAATGTCTATTTAACAATTGATCAAAAAATCCAAACACTTGTTGAAGACGTGTTGACCCAAGTGGAGATTGAATACAACCCAGAAAGAATTACAGCAATTGTTATGAATCCAAAAACTGGAGAAGTTCTTGCAATGGGGAATAGACCCGGTTACAATCCAAACAACCCTGCAGATGTAAAAAACTGGTATAATGATGCAATTTCTAGCCCATTTGAACCTGGATCAACCGTGAAAATGTTCACCTGGGCGGCGGCAATTGAAGAAGGGGTATATAACGGAGATGAAGGGTTTAAATCTGGTAGTTATCAAGTAAATGAAAAAATAAAACCGATTAACGACCATAATCGTGGAGCAGGCTGGGGTGTTATTTCTTTTGATGAGGGATTTGCACGATCATCAAATGTGGCTGCTTCGAAATTAGTCTGGGAAAAACTTGGAACGGAAAAGTTTTTAGAGTACTTACATGCCTTTGATTTTGATAAAGAAACTGAAATCGATTTACCTGGAGAAGTTGCTGGGCAAATTCTATATAATTGGCCTTTGGAAAAAATAACGACAGCCTTTGGACAAGGTTCAACTACTACACCAATTCAGCAAATGAAAGCAGCAACTGCAATTGCGAATGAAGGGAAAATGGTTCGTCCTTATGTACTAAATAAAATTGTTGATTCAACAACAGGTAAAGTTATTGAGGAAAACAAACCGGAAGTTGTTGGAGAGCCTATATCAAAGGAAACGGCGTCACAAATGTTAACTCTACTTGAATCTGTTGTAATAGATGAAAATGGGACTGGGAAGAAATACAAGTTAGATGACTATTCTACAGGTGGAAAATCTGGAACTGCTGAAATACCTAATCCAAATGGTGGGGGATATTTAACGGGAAGAAGTAATTATGTTTTCTCTTTTCTGGGAATGGCACCAATTGACGATCCACAATTAATGATGTTCGTTGCTGTAAAACAACCAGAATTAGAGGGACATGAAGTCGGATCTGACCCGGTTTCATTTATCTATCGAAATGTAATGGAAAATAGTTTGCATTACTTAAATATAGACCCTGACAAAGAAAGTGATAATGAAAATCTAAAAAGTATAGAATTACCTAAGCTAATCGATAGGAAAACAGAGGAAGTTATAACGCAATTAAATGAACTTGGATTAAGAGTTACCACTGTAGGAGATGGGGATAAAATAACCGCGTCGAATTTCCTTGAAGGTGATTCAGTTATTAAACAAGAACATATCATATTAGTAACAAATAAACCAAAGATGCCAGATGTATCTCGTTGGTCTATAAAAGAAGTTTCTCAACTTGCCAATTTAATTGGGTTGAAAATAGAAACGTTCGGAAACGGTTATGTAACACCTCAAACCGGCCATTCACTCCATTGATACTTTCTAAAGCGGACTGAATGACTTCTAAAGAGACTCCTTTGGCTATAGCACTACCTGCAGCTGCTAGCATGTTATATACATTAAACTTTCCTATAAGTTTGCTTTTTATTTGAACATCGCCAATTGGTGTTTTCATAAGAAACGAAGTACCAAATGCATTTATTTTTATATCTTTCGCCTCTATATCAGCGTTATTTTCACAGCCATATGTCAAAACATGTTGTGGAGTACTCTGTATTAATAACTCAAAAGATGGATCATCTGCATTTACTATTGCGAACTTCTGTTTCCCTTGATTATAGCTATTACCCAATTGACTAAAGAGAAGGCTTTTTGCACGCAAATAATCATCCATATCTTTATGATAATCTAAATGATCTTGTGAAAGATTAGTGAATACTGCTACATCGTAGTCACACCCATACACTCTTCCTAAATCTAAAGCATGAGAAGAAACTTCCATAATGGCTTGCCCTACTTCTTCATCGTTCATTTTCTTAAAGAAACGTTGAAGTTCAAGTGCATTTGGCGTTGTATTTTCCGTTTGGAATGTTTCATCACCTATTTTCATTTGAATCGTTCCAATTAAACCCGTTTTTATCTTCTGTTCATTAAATATTTTTTCTAATAAATAAGTTACAGTTGTTTTCCCATTTGTACCCGTAACTCCAATTAAAGATAAAGAAGATGTTGGATTTCCATAGAAATGCACACTTAACATAGATAATGCTCTTGTCGTGTCATTTACAACAATGACAGGAACATTCGCATGAAGCTCTTTTTCAGCTAAAATAGCTACAGCTCCATTCTCTATAGCTTGATCAACAAAATTATGACCATCAACAGTAAATCCTGTTATACAAATAAAGAGATTTCCTTGACTCACTTTTCTTGAATCTATTTCAATATCTGTAATATCGATATCATCAATTTGAGATTCTGTTTGATAAAATGGTATCGTGGTTAGAAGATCTTTTAACTCCATTACTAAACATCCTTTGCCTATTTTGTACTAGTTTTTGTAGATACAATAAAGTTTAAAACTTGATAAGTTACTTGTAATGCAACATCCAACGCCCAGCGACTAGCGAAGAAACGACTTGAGTTTACTTCGTTGCTCCTTGGTCCGAGTAACTGCAGGCCCAGACCCAAGACTTCCTTCACCACATAACACGATAAAGTAGACTTTTCGATTGGTTACTCATGAGCCTTAGTCGCACATATACCCTTGTGGTGAAAGTTAACATGACCTCTATGAAGAGGCGTGTTTCCTTTATTTCCTACGATAAAAGGTATATCCGATTAACTACACCGCTTTGCGGGGTAACATTGGACCACCTGGCATGACCAGGCGCGTACGTCGTTACGACGCACAAATGTTTCCGGTAGGGCGAGTAACCGCAGCCCCAGGACGTCGCGTTAGCCGGTAGGGCGATTATGCTTTTGAATTAGTTTTTGTAACTTTCGTTTTATTATTAGATTTGTGTGAAATTTTTTACCCTTCGTATGAAACATTTTATATCGCCCTGTAAAAAACACATACTGATTTATTATAACAAAGTTTTATTCCAAATCGGCATTTTTTTTATCATCACTTAAATAAATTCTAACTGTCGATCCAGGCTCAAGTTTCGTCCCTGCACTTGGAGCTTGGTCGATGATAACTTCACCTGACCCACTAGCCTCTATTGATAGGTTTGTTAACATCTCATTTAAATCGCTCGTTTTCCGACCTACTAATTGAGGCACCTCAACTGCAGGTTCTTCAGGCCATTGGTATTCTTTTTCCAATCCCCCAGTTCTAGGTTCTACTCCTAAGGCTCGTAAACTATCCCCAATAATCGTCCCAACAATAGGTGCTGCAACAACTCCACCAAATTGTATCGTATTTTTTGGATTATCCACTGCGACATATACAACAATTTCTGGGTCATCAGCAGGTGCAAAGCCGATAAATGAAACAATATAGTTATTTTCTAGATAACCGCCGTTCGGTCCAACCTTTTGCGCCGTTCCTGTTTTCCCACCAACTCGATATCCTTCTACAAAAGCAGGTCGTCCAGTCCCTTTCGCAACAACGCTTTCCAGTGCATGACGAACCTCTTTTGAAGTTTCCTTCGAGATCACTCTACCTTTTAATTCTGGTTCTCTTTTTTCCACTACTTTTTCTGTTTGTGGATCAATCCATTCCTCGGCAACGTATGGTTCATATAAATAACCACCATTTACTGCAGCAGCCACAGCCATCACTTGCTGAATTGGTGTAACAGAAACACCTTGTCCAAAGGAGGTCGTCGCTAACTCAACTGGACCAACTCTTTCTGGTTTAAATAAAATACCAGAGGCCTCCCCTTGCAAATCGATTCCAGTTTTTTTCCCAAAACCAAAGTTATCAATATAAGTAAATAGTTTATCCGTTCCTAATTTTTGACCGAGTGTAACAAATCCTGGGTTACAGGAGTTCTGGACTACTTCTAAATAAGTTTGGTGACCATGTCCACCACTTTTCCAACATCGAATATTTGCACCGCCAACTTCAATAGAACCATCATCGTTGTAATCATCCTCTTCTAAATCAACGATCCCTTCTTCTAAGGCAGCCGCTAAGGTGATGATTTTAAATGTAGATCCAGGTTCATATGTCGACCAAACAGGTAAGTTCCGGTTAAATATCGACTGATCGACTTCCATATATTTTTCAGGATGAAAGTTAGGTCGCGATGACATACCTAAGACTCCACCTGTTTTAGGGTTCACAGCAATTGCTATTGCGGAATCAGGACTGTATTTAGACTCCACCAGATCAAGTTCCCTTTCAATAATGGTTTGAATTTTAGAATTAATTGTAGTTTTTAGGTGTAACCCGTCAGTAGGAGGGGTATAAATATCGGCTAGCGTTTCTAACCTTCTACCTTTTGCATCCGAATAAAAGGATAAGCTTCCCACTTTCCCACTAAGTTTTTCATCATAATATAGCTCTAACCCCATTAATCCTTGGTTATCTATACCTGCAAAACCTAGAACATGAGAAAGATCGTCTCCTAGAGGATAGTGACGTTTAGAGTCTTTGGAGAGATATACACCACTTAAATTAGCAGTCCGTATGGCTTTTTCTTGTTCTTCCGATATTTTTATCCCCTCTGGGCGTAAATTAACACTAGATTCGTTGGCAGTAATACGTTCAAACACCTTCTCCTTATCCATTTCTAGAATCGATGCCAATGCATCAGAAGTCATTTCTGGATCTTTTATCTGCCTAGGCACAACGACTACGGAAGGTGCAGTCACATTCTCAGCTAAAATTTCACCCTCGTTATCCAAAATGAGTCCTCGCTCTGGCTCAAATGTAATATCCCTTGTCCAGAGGTCGGTAGCTTGTCCAACTAACTCATCACTTAAGAAAAATTGAACATACCCCAATCGAATAATGATGATAATAAAGATTAAAATGGCAAAAAGAAATACAGTGACTATTCGTTTTCTAACGGTTACAGTAGATACTCGCTTCATTTCTCTTAAACCCCTTTTCATAGGTAAGCTCGTATCAACTATATGATGTTATTCTAACGAATAGAACACTGCACAATGAATCGATAATAACTATTCCACTATTCTTCTGACATCTCCGTTTCATCACTGTCTTTTACTTCTTCTTCTCCTGGAGGACTTAACTCTACTGCTAAGTAATCCTTTTTACTTAAAGGAGCTCCAACATCAATGCTTTGAGATGTTACATAACCGTTTCCGAACGTTTCTATTTTCAACCCAATTAAATTGGCAAGTTGAGAAACTTCTTTTATAGACCAACGAGATACATCTGGCATC
>Ga0115846_101021_pt1 | contig 13331 bp, 10 predicted proteins | sample InSIn5gowninarea_2_FD_83860 | JGI IMG/M metagenome (GOLD analysis project Ga0115846, IMG submission 83860)
ACAAAGTAAGTGTTTAATTAAGTCCTTATGATTTAACGAGAGGTCGAATTGTTTTCCGACTTCGACAAAAAGATCAAAAACCACAACAATGATAAAAAACTAACATAATTAAATAATAAAGGCTTATATCTTTTATCTTTTTAAGATATCTAACAAAAACCTTTTTGCACAGCAAATATAAAGCAAACTTGGACAAATGATAAGTTTTAGTGTGAGGTTAGGAAGAGCTTTGTCGTGTGAAAAGGTTACTTTGGGGTAACATCTTCCGCTTTGCCCATGCCTTCGCTTCTTTACCCGCAGAGGAGGTTAACATTTCAAGCTTGTGCAAAGCACAAGCATGTCTTGTCATAAAACCTTTTGCTTATTAAAATCCTTACGCAGCTAAGCTGCGCATGCTTGTGCAAAGCACAAGATTGTAACCCTTTGGGAAACCATGCAAGGGCAGAGCCCTTGATCATGCGCGAAGCGCATGCATGCTGCTCTTTGTGCTTCGCGCCATAAATCTCTTTTTTTAAATCTTCTTTTTTTTACTTTTTGGTTTCCCTTACAAGCAGAAATTGGTTTCCTATGCGCGTGTCCCTTGCAAGGCTGCTCGAGCAGTGTGCTTTTAGTTTCCTATGCGCAGCCAAAAGGCGCATAGGGAAACTCTCTTCATAGGATAAAAGTTTGTAAGGCTTATTCTAAGTTTTACTACGTCAAACCAAGTTTTCCCGAAGAAGGCTAGAGCAGTATGCGCAGCTTTTATCTCTTGCAAGGGACACGCGCATAGGAAAAACCCTTGCGCAACGATTACCTCTTGCTTGTAAGCGAAGATTTTAAAAAAGAGGTTATGGTCGTAGACAAAGCACAGCAAATCTTCGATTTGAAAATAGTAGTATGCCACTTTTAGCTGCGCATAGGAAACCAAATCCAATATTTTAAAAGCATAGTGCTCTAGCAGCCTTATGTTTTTACGTAGTAAAAACAATAACAAGTAGGATTCGGTATAAGCAAATGCTTCGCACGGCATGGGTAGGCAGGCATGAAAAGTTTATATTTTTTTTGTTAAATGTTTTTTAAATAATTCTACTCAAAGTAAGCTTTACTAAAATTTTGTTATACTATAATCTAACTTTAGAAGACAATTTTTCTGTTAGTTTTATTGTCTTTAGTCAATTAAATTATGTAAAAACAACAAAAAAACTAAAAAAAATGATTTAAAACTCTTTTATGAAAATACGCGCATCAGTAAAAAAAATATGTGAAAATTGTCGTTTGATCCGTAGAAAAGGAAAAATTCTTATTATTTGTTCAAATCCAAAGCATAAGCAGTGTCAAGGATAAGTTTTTATATTTTGAATTGAATTTTTTGTTGATTTCTTCGGATAATCAACAAGCAACCGTTAACAAAACTTGAAACAAAAACTGCAAAAATTTTTCAAACAAACCTCTAACAAAAACTCAACAAATACTGAAAATATATATGAAATCTATGTAGCGCAAGCAAGTTTTAACAAAACTGGTTTAATCTGAAGGGATACACGTGCGAAGCAAAATATCGTACCCCTTGTCCGTAGGCTGCGAAGGGAAAAGAGCAGTATGCGCCTCAAAGGATAATGGCTGCGCATAGAAAAAAAAGATGCTTTGGAAACCTTAAAGCAGTACTTAGCTTATTCAAAATGCTTCGCACTACGTTTCTTTTAGAAGATTTTAAAAGCATACTGGTAGCGCCTTCTCGTATGCGCCTTTTTTATCCTATGCGCGTTTTCCTTGCCAAGCTGCGTATACTGCTAGCGCAGCCCTGCAAGGAAAACGCGCATAGAGTTTTGGTTTGAGTTTTTGCTTTGATTTTTGTTTTAATTTGGTAATGTTTTATTATTTATTAATTAATTAACAACAATATATGGCGAGACAAATACGAAAAAGCCCTCTTAAAAAAACTAAACGAACAGTTCCAAAAGGAGTTGTTCATATTCAAGCAAGCTTTAATAACACTATTGTTACTATAACTGATTTAAAAGGGGAAGTTGTTTCTTGGTCATCATCAGGTGCATGTGGTTTTAAAGGTGCACGAAAAGGAACTCCTTTTGCGGCAAAAACTGCTGCTGAAACTGCAGCAAGACAGTGTATGGAACAACGAAAAATGAAACAAGCAAGAGTTATGGTAAAAGGTCCTGGAGCGGGTCGTGAAACTGCTATTAGAGGTCTTCAAGAAGCGGGTCTTCAAGTAACTTTAATAAGAGATATTACTTCTCTTCCTCATAATGGCTGCCGCCCTCCTAAAAAAAGACGTATTTAATTAAATTTTTTTAATATTTTTATCTTGTTATATGTTTTCTAAATTTCTAACAAAAACCTCTCAACCCTTTTAACAAAAACAAAGTTTGAAAATAAAAAGTAAGGCCCTTTATGCATGCGCGAAACGCATGATCATGCGTTTCGCGCATGCATGATGCTTTTAAAATCTTCGATTTTAACAAGCCATTATCCTATGCTTTTCTTGGTAGTGTCTTCGATTTGCTGCGCTTTGATTGTCCTATGCTTTTAAAATACTGAAAGGATTTTAAAAAGCCAAAAGGCGCAGACTGCTCTAACCTTCTTGCTTGCTTTTAAAATCGAAGACACCACCGAGAAAAGCATAGGAAACTAAAAGCAAGGTTGTGCGAAGCACTGACACTTATGTTTTTTGTTTTTGCTTTTAAAATCCTCTTTTTTTAAAATCCTGCAAGGATTTTAACAAGCAGGATTTTAAAAGCATACTGCTCTTTTGGTTTCCCTTAAAAGTACCAAGAAGATTTGCTGCGATTTGGTTGCTCTTACAAGCCTTCTTCGCTTTTAAAATATTCTTAATACTTTTTTAACTCACCTCTTTTTTTTTAATCTTCGATTTAGTTGCCCTTACAAGCAAGGGATAATCGCTGCGCAAGGGTTTTTCCTCTGCGCGTGTCCCTTGCAAGAGATAAAAGCTGCGCATACTGCTCTAGCCTTCTTCGGGAAAACTTGGTTTGACGTAGTAAAACTTCAAAAAAAAACAAAGTTTTTGTATCTAGTTTTTACAAGAGAAGTCACCCTTGCGCAGCTATGCTGCGCATGCTTGTGCAAAGCACAAGCATGGAAGCACAAAGCGCTTGATTGTTTACCATGCTGCTCTTTAAAATCTTCGATTTGAAGCCTTCTTGCTTTTCTTGGTACTTTCCTTACGCAGCAGATTTTGCTGCGCTTTGGTTTGAATGCGTAAAACCAAAAAAGATATACGCAGCCCAAATAAAGAAACGAAGCAATCTGTTTTTGTTAGAGATGTTAGACCCATAATCAAAACCAGGGTTTGTTAACAGTTGGTTAGAGTAGTGGAGAAAAAAATGGAACCTCTTTTACTTTCTTGTATTGAATCTAGAGTAGAAAATAGTCGAAACTTTTATGGACGGTTTCAACTAGGACCTTTTATTTCAGGGCAAGCGCTTACAATTGCTAATAGTTTAAGAAGAAGTTTACTTTCAGAAATTTCTGGTTTAGCTATTACAGCTGTTGTAATCGAAGGAGTAGCACATGAATATTCAACTGTTGCGGGGTGTTCGTGAATCTGTTTTAGATATTTTATTAAATGTAAAACAAATTGTTTTAACAAGTAATTTTCAATTTCAAGAGCCTCAAATCGCCCTTTTAGAAGTTCAAGGACCAGCAATAGTACGAGCTAGTGATATAAAATTACCAGTTTCTGTTCAAAGTGTAGATCCGGAACAGTATATAGCAACTCTTTTATACGATGGTGTATTACAAATGAAATTTATAATTTGTCGTGGAAAAAATTATATTGTGCAAACTCCATTTGGTTTAAAAAATCCTGATTCAATCTTTGATTCCAAAAGAGCAGAAATTGATCTCACAAAACCATCACGAGTTTTAAAACAAAATATAAATGATAATACATCCTTATCTAAAAAAAATGATTCGTCCGCAGGAAAAAAATCGTTACGCCACCCAAACAAAAACCCTTTTTTTGTTAAGGGTGATGAAAAAGAAAGTTTAGTTTTAACATCAAAAACATCAGATAATGACATAAATAATGATATTGCGGATAATCTACGTCATCCAAACAAAAATCCTATTCTTGTTAAGGATGATGACACCGCTACTCTCAATTCACAAAATCAATTAAAGAATTATCAACAATATTCAAATAGTTCTGCTAATGATTTGTTAAATTACGATAGAATATCTGTAAAAAACTCTTCAAAAAACTTATCTTTTTCATCACAAAAAAAAGTTCAGGAGAGGAATATAGAAGATTTTGGAGAAATGGCTGAAATGGATCAAGTACAACCAATAGGGTTTAACGATACTTTTAGTATTTTACCAATAGATGCTGTTTTTATGCCTATTAACAAAGTTAACTTTGCAATAGAAACTAACGATAAATCAGAAGTACCAAAAGATCGTATTATTTTAGAAATTTGGACAAATGGAAGTATACATCCGAAACAAGCCATTCATGAAGCTGCTAAAGCATTAATACAATTAATTGCTCCATTCCAAGAAGGTAAAAATTTTAAATCTGTTTTTATGAGCTCACGAAAAGTTATACGGAAAGCGTTATCTTCTTCTGGCTCCTTAATGAAAAAAAAGTCCAACTTAATGATTAATCCACGATTAAAGAGAAAGATACCTTCTCTGGATATCGGAAACTTAGATTTATCACTTCGACCATATACTTGTTTAAAACGCGCAAAAATTGAAACTGTAGCCGATCTTTTGCAATACTCAAGTGAAGACCTGTTAAATCTTAAACACTTTGGAAAAAATTCTTTAAATGAAGTGGAAAATATTCTTAATCAAATGGGGTTAAAACTACGTTCGTGCGAAGCAAAAAAAGTGGATGAAATGAAAACTTCTTAAAAAACAAACAAAAAGGTTTTTTTATATTTTTGAATATAGTTCTATCCTTCAGAAACCAGAAATCGGCGCTTCTAACAAAAACTTTTGCTATGCTTTTAAAAACCTTGCAGTTGTCCCTTAAAGGGAAGGGTTGTTAAAATAAGGGACAACTGCAAGGATTTTAAAAGCTAGTTGGGTATTCCTTCCTTGTATGCTTTTAAAATCCTGCTTCTTAAAATCTTCGATTTTAAAAGCACGGATTTAGTGGCCTATGCGCAGTCAAGCTTGTAAGGGCCGAAAAGAACTTGCATTTTTATCTAACAAAAATTATAAAAAGTAATTAAAATTTTATTTAACTACCTATGCCTTTTTTTTCACGGTAATATTCAAAAATTTTTTTATATTTTTTATAATATTTGACAAAATTATAAGAAAACTTTATTGTGTTATTGTTTTTTTTTTACGATATTAAAAGTATTTCAAAGGATAAGAAGCGCTTGCATGCTTGTGCTTCTTTTAAAATCCTGCTGGATTTTAATAAAGATTATAACCCAAAGGGTGATCCTGGTCTCCCAAAAGGAAAGAATCCAGCGCTTTGCTGTTGAAATCGAATATTTTAAAAGCATGCATGCATGCATGCCTACCTATGCCTTGTCATAAAACCTTTTGCTTCTGATACTCCTACGGAGTAAAGTCTGATTCTATGCTTTTAAAATCCTGCAAGGGTTTTAACGAGCCATTATCCCTTGCAAGGGACACGCGCAAGCTTAGTTAAAAACATCTAATAGCAGATATAGCAGATAGCAGAATTTTAAAAGCGAAGAAGAAGGCTCCTTTTAGTCTATGCGCAGCCAAAAGGCGCATACTGCTCGACCCTTCTTGTATGCGCCTTTTTTTCCTATGCTTTTAAAATCCTTTCAGGATTTTAAAAGCATAGGAAACACCCTTCATAGGACAATCAAAGCGCAGCAAATCGAAGAGTTGAAAAGAGCAGTATGCGCGTGTCCCTTGCAAAAGATAATGGCTGCGCAGAGAGCATCTTGCTTCGCACGACAAAATGTTAACCAAATAAAAATACGAAGCACAAGATTTTATAACAAGAGATGTTATCAAAAGCCCGTATTTTGTTTTAAATTTTTGCTTCTAAATTTTATCAAGACCTTTAGAGACTTTAAGGATTTTTAGCAAATAAATTTTGTCTATACAATCAAAGAAATCTAAGGGAGTATCAACAAATAACTATCAATCTTATTAAATTCTTTTGGAGGATTCTAATTTGTCTGAAAAATTACCAATTATAGCGACGGGCCGTCGAAAAAAAGCTGTGGCTCAAGTTCAACTTCTCCATGGAACCGGGCAATTTACTATTAACGGAAAGGATAGTGTGACTTATTTACAAAACAATGCTTCTTCTCTTTTTTGTGTAAAAGCACCTTTTAATTTATTAAAGAAAGCACCTTTTGAGTTATTAAATTTAAAAAAAGAATACGATCTTATCGTAAAAGTTAAAGGCGGAGGTTTCTTAGGTCAAGCAGAAGCAATACAGCTAGGAATATCACGAGCTCTCTGTGAAGTAAAACAAATTTATCGTGGTGCACTTAAACAGGAAGGGTTTCTTCGAAGAGACTCACGTTCGAAAGAACGAAAAAAATACGGATTGAAGAAAGCCAGAAAAGCACCACAATACTCTAAGCGTTAAAGATTTATAATTTTTTATGTAAAAAATAAAATGATTTTGGATCAGGAACCTTGACAAACTTCTAACAAACCTTGTGCTTCTTTGGATGGAAAGCCCCACAATCCCTTCTTTGATTAACATTTATTGTCTACAAAAACTCTTGATCATCAAACCCTATCAAAAACCTTTTAAATCAAAAACTTTGTTTTTTTCTATGACTTCATAGAACTTCATATAAGAAGGCGTCAGTTGGTCTATGCGGAGCCAAAAGGCGCATACTGGGAGCGCCTTTTGGCTTGTAAGGGCAGCCTAATCGAAGATTTTAAAAGCATACTGGTACCGCCTTCTTGCTTCTTAAAATCAAATCTTTTAAAAGGCTGCGAATTATCTTTTGCTCGTAAGGGAAACCAAATCTTCGATTTTAAAGAGTTGGCCCTTGTATGCTTTTAAAATCCTTGCATGTATCCCTTATTTTAACAAGCTTAGGTACGCGTAGGAAAAGAGCAGTATGCGCCTCAAGGGATAATGAAGGCGCATAGAACCAAATCGAAGATTTTAAAAAAAGAGCTTATGGTCGTAGACAAAGCATAGCAAATCTTCTTGGTATTTTATAAGGTAAACTAAAAGAGCAGTATGGTAACCCGAAGAATTACAATCTAGCGCTTCGCTGTTAAAATCGAAGATTTTAAAAGCATGCGCCTTTTGGCTTGTTAAAATCCTTGCAGGATTTTGCATAGACCAAACCTTATCTTTACAATTTATTAATTAAATTAAAAAAAATTATTATGTCTACAACAACAACTGAAATTATTGAAAAATTAAAATCTATTACTTTATTAGAAGCAGCTGAATTAGTATCACAAATAGAAGAAACTTTTGGAGTAGATGCAAGTGCTCCCACAGGCGGTTTTGCATCTGCACCTATCGCTGGTGACAGTAATGAAGCTGAGCCAGTTGAAGAAAAAACTACTTTCGATGTTATTTTAGAAGATATAGAAAGCGATAAACGAGTTGCCGTACTTAAAGTTATTAGAAACTTAACTACATTAGGCTTAAAAGAAGCAAAAGAATTTACTACTTTATTACCAAAAGCAGTAAAAGAAGGAACTTCGAAAGAAGATGCTGAAACAGCAAAACAACAATTAGAAGAAGCTGGAGGTAAGGTAAAAATTAGTTAGACTAATTGTTTTCTTATCAAAAAATCAAAAAACAGATTCTTATTTAATACAATAGCAAAGTTACTTTTTACAAAAACTCTGTTTTTGTATGAGTTCGTATCTTTTCTATGCGCAGCAAGAGATAAAAGCTGCGCATACTGCTGGCGCAGCCTTGTTCTTTGACAACAAAAAAATCGAAGTGACTTTACTGATTCCAATCTTTGATTTGAAAAGAGCAACATGCATGCGCTTCTTTTCTTTTCCATGCTTGTGCGAAGCACAAGATCTTGTGCTTCGCACAAGCATGCAAGCTGTTAAAATCGAAGATTTTAAAAGCGCTTGATTGTGCGAAGCACAAGATCTTGTGCTTCGCACAAGCATGCAAGCTGTTAAAATCGAAGATTTTAAAAGCGCTTGATTGTACCCCAAGAGTGACCATGCAAGCGCGATGCGCTTGATCAAGCGCATCGCGCTTGCATGGTCACTAATGTCCCTGCTGACAAAAACGTAGTTTTTGTCAGGCAAAGGGTTAACATGGTAACCCTTCGGGTTACCATGGTTTCCTATGCGCAGCTAAGCTGCGCATACTGCTAGCGCAGCCTTCGGGAAACAATCAAGGGCTTTGCCCTTGCATGGTTTTTATTTCAAGTTATGTTAAGCACCAAAGGTTTTGTTATTTTGTTAAAAGGGGCTTTCTGTAAGATATAAAGATATTTGTTTTATTAAGGGTTTAAAGTTATATCAATAACAAAATTTATAATTAGGAAATAATTTTTATGATAAAAAGTATTGATGAAATGGCTCAAGTAGGAATGCATTTTGGACATCAAGCTCGGAAATGGAATCCTAAAATGGCTCCTTATATCTACGCTGAACGTAATGGAATGCACATAATAGATTTAATTCAAACTTATTCGCACTTAAAAAAAGTTTCACAGTTTTTAATAGAATCTGCTAGTCAAGGAAAAACTTTTTTATTTGTTGGAACAAAAAAACCAGCAATGCGACTAATAGCAGAAACTGCATTGCAATGTGATTCATTTTATGTCAATCAACGTTGGCTTGGTGGAATGTTAACTAACTGGAAAACAATTAAAACATCTATTGCTAAACTTAATGATTTAGAAGCTCAAGAAAAACGAGGAGGTTTTGAAAATCTACCAAAAAAAGAAGGTGCAACATGTAAAAAAGAAAAGGAACGTCTACAAAAATATTTAGGTGGTTTGAAAAAAATGTTTGCAATACCCGATGTTGTTATCATCGTAGGACAACCTGAAGAAATTAACGCTGTGCGCGAATGTCAAAAATTAGGTATACGAAGTATTACTCTTCTCGATACTGATTGTGATCCTAGTTTAGCTGATCTTTTTGTACCCACAAATGATGATTCAGTTACTTCTCTTAGATTACTTTTAACTAGTTTTTTAGAAGATATTCAAAAAGGACAAAAACAATTTAAAGAAAGACCAATTCAGAAAAAATCTCTGCCTTTCAAAAAGCGTGTTTTTGTTAATTCGAAAAAAAATAATACTTCGGTAAGAAACACGAAAAAAACTGCAAAAACTTCTTAAATCTTAATTTGTTGTGTTTTTACTTTAGAAAAAGTAATAAAAACAAACTGCTTTGTTTGTTTTGTTAAGTTTATTTATCTTTTAAAAAAAGAATATTAGTTAAAATATGTATAAAATATAGTCAATTTTTTATTTAATAAAAAATTGACTATATTTTATACATAACGAAACAAAGTATAGATTCAAATTCAAATTCAAATATTGACAAACCTATTTACTTCTTTGGTTTCCTATGCTTTTAGTTTCTTATGCGCAGCCAAAACGCACATACAAGGCTGCGCTAACAGTATGCGCATCTTTGCTGCGCATAGACCAAAAGGAGCCTTCTTACCCTGCAAGGATTTTAACAAGCCAAAAGGCACATGCTTGTTGTTGTTTTTACGTGGTAAAAACAAAAGAAGCACCAGATTATCACCCTTTGGGTGATCATGCTTACCCTTCGGGTAAGACGCATACTTAAAATCTTCTATTTTAAGCCTTCTTTTCTTCGATTTTAACAAGCCTACCTTATTCAAAATTCAAACCCTGTCTTTTAAAAGTACCAAGAAAAGCAATAAGGTTAGATCAGTATGCTTTTAAAATCCTGCAAGGAGTTTAACAAGGTTGGCTGCGCCTAGAAACCTTAGTTTGTATTTGTAAAACTTAGGAAATCTCTGTTTTTGTTAGAAGGGTAACAATTAGCGCCCTTCTTAAGGAGCCTAAAATCAGAATTTTTAAAAAGAATCAGAATTTTTAAAAAGGTCGGTAACAAAAACAGTGTTTATATTTCAAATAGTTTTACTACTTTATTTTTTTGTAAAAAAAATATCAAAACTAAAAGCGTGACAAAATTTACTTTATAGTCTTACACTGTAAAACTATAAATACACTTTTTGTTTGTTTTTTATAGGTTTTTTTTATAAACTTGCAAAACTACTTCATTATCCACTAAACTAAAATATGAAGTTCAAGTTTCGAATGTTTTTATAATTTAAAAGCTTTTTTAAGGTTTAGTAAGTGTTTTTACTAAAATTGTGTAAAAAGTTTTATCGTTTATAAAAACTTTTTTATTTCTCTACTATATATTTTTAACAAACAAAAGCAAAAAAAAAACAGAGTTTTTATAGGTGAAACCCTCTTTTTGTAGAAAAAAGTCTCAAGAATTAATTAACATTTCTAAGTTTTACTACGTAAAATCAAGGTTTCTAGGCGCAGCCAACCTTGTTAAACTCCTTGCAGGATTTTAAAAGCAAGCTTATGGTTTTACGCAGTAAAACCAAAGCGCAGCCTCTATCAGCTATTATCCTATGCTTTTAAAATCCTGCAAGGAGTTTAACAAGCCAAAAGGCGCATACTGCTGGCGCCTTCTTATCTTCGATTTTAATAATCTTGGCTTATTAAAATCGAATATTTTAAAAGCATAGAATCAGCCTTTTTTTAAATCTTCTCTTTTTTACTTTTTGGTTAAGCAGGATTTGGTTTTCTATGCGCAACCAAAAGGCGCATACAAGTACCAAATAGCGCCTTCTTATAAGCAAATGCTTCTTTTAAATGCTTCTTAAAAAAAAAGCAGAATTTGGTTTCTTATGCTTTGAAAATCCTGCTTTTTTTTAAGCATACTGCTCTAGTCTTCTTATAAGCAAAAGCTTGGCACGCAAAGGGTGACCATCTTTATTAAAATCTTCGATTTTAAAAGAAGCACAAGCATGCAAGCGCGAAGCGCTTGATTGTAACCCTTCGGGTTACCATGGTTTCCTATGCGCAGCTAAGCTGCGCATACTGCTAGCGCAGCCTTCGGGAAACGGGAAACAATCAAGGGCATTTAAAATCTTCGATTTTAACAGCCCTTGCATGCAAGCGCGAAGCGCTTGATCATGCGCTTTGCGCATGCATGAACCCTTCGTTTTTGTTATTTGTTAGGAAAAGGGGAAGAACCTAGTGAAAAAAGATTTGTTTTTTATTTAATCGGCTTCGTCCTATTAAATTGTATAAATATACAGATATCGATAAAGGTATAGATAACACTTGAACAAACAAATTAATCGATATGTTTACAATGAACAAAATGCTAAGCATAACCTCACAAAATTCTCCCTTATTTTCTGTTAGCAACGTTGATCTAAATGTTAGTACGCAACTTATATCTGACAAACCAGAGGTTTGTTTGGAATTTGTTCAAGGAAACCCCTTATTTGAAATTTCAGAAGTTTCAGTCGGGCAACATTTTTATTGGCAACTTGGAGATTATCAAGTACACGGACAAGTTTTAATCACTTCATGGATAGTTTTTGGAATTATTGCATTACTGTCTTTATCAGCAAATCGAAACTTAAAATCAACTCCTGATGGTTTACAAAATTTAACTGAATATATTACTGAGTTTATTCGTGATTTAGCAAAAACTCAAATAGGTGAAGAAGAATATTTAACTTGGGTTCCATTTTTAGGGACCATCTTTCTTTTCATTTTTGTGTCAAATTGGTCCGGAGCTCTTGTTCCGTGGCGACTTCTTGAATTACCAAATGGAGAATTAGCTGCACCTACAAATGACATTAATACAACTGTATCTTTAGCTTTATTAACATCTATTGCTTATTTTTATGCGGGATTAAGAAAAAAAGGGTTAGGTTATTTTAAACGATATGTTGAACCCGCTGCTTTTTTATTACCAATTAATATTCTTGAAGATTTTACAAAACCGCTTTCTTTAAGTTTTCGACTTTTTGGTAACATTTTAGCAGATGAATTAGTTGTAGGTGTTTTAATTACTTTAGTACCTTTAGTGGTTCCAATTCCATTAATGCTTTTAGGGTTATTTACAAGTGCTATTCAAGCTCTTGTTTTTGCTACTTTAGCTGGTGCTTACATAGGCGAAGCTCTTGAAGGACATTAATCTCTTTTTGACTTTACTTTGTTTATACTTAAATTTTACTTTTTAATATCACCTATGACAAACCTTTATAAAAAAATTTTGGTGTCCTATGCGCTGCAAGTACTTGCAGCGCATACTGCTAGCGCAGCCTTTATTGTTTAAGAACCAAAGCACTCTTGCTTTTAAAATCGAAGATTTTAATAAGCTATTATCCCTTGCACGGGACACGCGCATGCTTGTATACAAGATTATCACACTTCGCGCTTGATTGTTTCCCTTTGGGAAACCATGCTGCTTTTTTGGTTTCCTATGCGCACCTAAAAGGCGTATACTGCTCTTTTCAAAAAGTACCAATATACTGCTCTTTTCAAAAAGTACCAAGAAGATTTGCTGCGTTTTGCTTGTCCTATGCGCAGCCGTAGTACTTGCTGTGCATACTGCTTTAGCTTCCTTCTTCGCTTTTAAAATCCTGCTACTAGAGTATTTTAACAAGGTGCCCGATGCTTTTAAAATCGAAAAATTTAATAACCTATTATCCTATGCGCAGCCGTAGGACTGGCTTGTTAAAATCCTTGCAGGCTAAGGCTGGTAGAGCAGTATGCGCAGCAAGTACTTGCTGCGCATAGGAGACTAAAAGCATACTGCTCTTTAAAATTTTCTATTTTAAGCCTTCTTGCGCAAAGAAAAAGCGCAAGCAAGTACCACGTACCACGGACCAACTCGTGGAACTTTCCCTTTGCAGCCTTTTTTGTAAAGTTTTTGATTATAAGTCTTCAATTTTTTTTTATTAAGATTTCCAAGGTAAATGTTAACCAAAGAAGCAAATTTTCCCTTTTGGGTAGAGATGTTAAACCCATAACCAAAAACAAAGTTTTTTCTAAAGGTTTGTTTAAGACTTGAATATGTCCACTTTTCACAAAAACTTGAGACAAAACTACGGTTTTTTCCTTTTTCCTTTGTCTAAACATGCATGCTTGTTGTTGTTTTGGCGTAGCCAAAACAACAACAAGCACAAGATTATCACGTGCGAACCTTTTGCTATGCTTTTAAAATCCTGCAAGGATTTTAACAAGCCAAAGCTGTTAAAATCGAAGATTTTAAAAGCATACTGCTGACGCCTTCTTTCTTTTTGTTTTCAAACGTACTTTTTGTTAGAAGGGGCTTCAGTGACCATGCAAGGGCGAAGCCCTTGATCGGTAACCCGAAGGGTTACCCTGATCACC
>Ga0115846_101022_pt1 | contig 13331 bp, 5 predicted proteins | sample InSIn5gowninarea_2_FD_83860 | JGI IMG/M metagenome (GOLD analysis project Ga0115846, IMG submission 83860)
CACCAGGGCTGGGTCCAATCCAGGAGCCGTCTTAGGCAGAGTGGCAAGCAGTCTGTTGGTAAAAGCCGCCTGTCCCGCCGAAGTGCTAAAGGCACCTCCGATTGTTTGAAAGACTGTACAGTGCGTCAATTAGCTTCACAAAAGAATGCCCCGGGAAGAGAAGATGAATACTTACACAACTGGTTGGCTGTAACAGCCGCAAGGTCTGCAGGCTCCACGTTGGCCTGTGCAACGGTCAAGCCGGTCATGATGGAGAAAGACATGGCGGCTCCGACGAAAAATTGATAGCCAACCCACTTCGCGGTCGAGGTGCCTATGTCAAGAGTGTAGATTAGGCCGATGGCCACGGTTGCTGTTGACGAGCCTATAAACATGACCTGCTGCGCACGACCTGTTTTCATCACCAGGGCTCCGCCGACGAGAGCAAAAATAACAGCCGCAAGCACAAGTGGCAAGTTGTTCACGCCGGATTTGATCGGACTCACGTCGAGTATACTTTGGAAATAAAGTGGAAGGTAGTACAGGAGAACGATGTAGCTCCCCATAAAGAAGAACTGGTATGGTGCTGTAGCCGAGAGCGAGCGCTGCTTGTAGAGTCTTGGCAGCATCATAGCGTAATCGCCCAGCCAGATCTCCCACCCCACGAGGGCAATCGCGAGGAGTCCAAAGCCGACAAGAAGACCGACGACCACGCTGCTGTGCCATGGATGAGTGTTCCCACCGTACTGAAGGGCGAGGATAAAGCAGGTGATGGCTCCCATCGCCAGAGCGATACCTACTGGGTCGATATGTAACAATTTCTTCGTCCAAGACGTTTTAGGAGGCTTGGCAGCCACAGGAAGGTGGAAGAAAAAGAAGACGGCAAGCGCGGCGACTCCCCCGATCGGGAGGTTGATGTAAAAGCACCATCGCCAAGTGATACCGTTACTGAACCCGCCACCGACGATCGGTCCAAGGACAGCAGCAGTCGCGTAAGTCATTCCGATCACGCCCAGCATCATCGGTCGCCTTGTCGGGGGGACAGTGAAGGAGATAATACTGGTGCCACCCACTGACAAGCCAGCGCCGCCCAGTCCTGTAATGGCGCGTCCGACGACTAAAGTCTTGGAATTAGGTGCAAGTCCGCAGATCAAGCTGCCGACCTCGAAGATGAGCATAGACACCAGAAAGCTCCACTTGAGGTTGCAGTATTTATAGATCTTGCCGGCGGAGGGCTGTGCTGCGCCGAAGGTCATGAAGTACGCCGCAGCGTACCAAGACACGTCTTGGAGGCCGTGAAACTCATCCGTGATTTTCGGAATTGCTGTAATGACAATAGCATGTTCGTCGTGTCAGAAGTATGCTTAACCTGAGTGGCTCGATCGTTCTCGTCAGCATCGTTGACCGCTATGGTGCTCGAGGTGGTGTTTCTCGGAGATTCGCCCCCTACGATACCTATTGTCGACTTCTCGATCGGCACAGCCATTTGTCAACGCCGACGAAATCGTCAATGGATGAGTAATGAGCTATTTAATGTGAGGTAGAGGGGATCTTGACTGGGACAAAAATCCAAAAAGACGTTGTCGCAGCCCTCGAACTTATGCGATTGGGATTGAACAGATGGAAGCCAAGTAAGACCAGGTCAAAACAGATATATTAAGGCTCAGTTATTTCCCATATATAAGTCATGGAGGAGACAAGGGAAGGAGCTTCATCGTGGTCATTTGAAAGCGTCATGGTAGGCATGGACACGGTGCAAAAGTCCAGCCGACGTGAAAGGACTTATCGATCTCTGGATATACTGATGATCATGCCTCCGGCTAGTGAAATATGTTAGACTCTATCAAGCACAACATCAGCTCTTTAGTGGATTCATCTACTGACCCGGTGCAATGGCAAGGCCTTGCGTGAAAGTCTCGCTGCTACAGGAGCCGCAACGACATTCATCAGGCGGCCGTGGTCGAACGCTAGCCCTGCAGGGATCTTTTTCCTACATTTTCATTGGTGGTTGAAGGCATGAAGTGCACGGGCTAATAATCAGAGCCCTCTGATATATCTTTGAATCTTGGGTTCTTCTTGTTCTGTCCCATACTTTTCATTTGAGCCAAAGAAAAAGTTCCATGCAATCCATTCGTGAGTCCTTGCCTTGCTTACCACGATGACTCTTCCGCTACTGATGCCTCGGCCTGGCCGATCGCTTGATTCCCTCGCGCCATCGTCGCAGCCGGTTCCGACGCAAAATGAATGGGCGGCTGTGTATCCAGAAATTGAGCGACTCTACGTCCGTGAGCATCGGAAGCTGCGGTACGTCATGCAATACATGGCGCAAGAGCACAACTTTAGGGCGACGTTAGTACAAGCCTTCCACGGTGTATGCCTCGAATCCCTTTGTTTTTTTTGTCTTGGCCATGTCCGGAAACTCCACAGACTGACTCTAGTCACATTTGTGCATTCAGGACGCAAATGTTCAAGAAAAGATTTTCCAAATGGGGTTTTCAGAAGAACTCCAAACGCTCTGCTGCAGCTGTGCTGACTTCGGCTGCGGAAAGTGAATGCAAGAAGGCAGCAAACAGATGGCTTAGCGGACCCAGAGCCCCCGTCTTACTGGTAATCTCGCCAGGTCTTGGTCCTCACGACGCTCTGATGTCCAACTTCATGACAAATGTCCACACATTTAGTACCGCATTCTTCGAGTCCGTGCAGGCCCCTAACGGGCTCTCATTGATGCTCCAACAGCAGTCTACACTAGATCAGCCACGGCCTGAGGACACAGAAGAGATTAGCTTCGCGTTCAAGCTGGTGATTGAGCTTCTGGACCGAGGTCATGGGAATCTTGCAGGAAGAATGGCTAGAAAGGCTTTCGTGCTTGTGGAGGATATCCTGACGCTTGACGGACCTGTGATAGTGTGGAATCTGATTGATTTGTTGCACCAGATGGTACAACTGGGCCACGTGCAGCTGTTTCAAATGCTGCTAACTCATCTTATTGAATTGGTGGACGGTCGGAAACCGGAAACTCATCCGCTCACAGGAATGCTACATAGTTTGCAAGGTTTGGTGATAGGTCTGTCAAGTCTCGTGTCAACCTTTAGCAGCTCTGCACCGACATCATCCAACTCAACCTTGTTGTTATCTCCCTCGACTGGCAATGAGACAGACACAACCGTCGCTGGCGTCCGGCTCTTCTCTCGCGCTGTCTCGTCTCTGTTAGAGCGGGCATGGATTCTGAATGCTGAAATTCTCTTCGACCACTTTGACCACCGCCTCTTCCAGGTCTACTTCCACGTTCATTGGGATTTGTGCTCGATCAGGCCTCCTGCAGCGATCTTTGGTGCACTGAAGCAGTGGTTAAGCCACGTCGAGCAGCAGCAGATCTCCAGCACCGCCGTGGGAGCTCCTGGTACTGAAGATATCTTCGGCTTCACGTCGGTCCAGCAACTGCTACCTCCGTACAAAGCCACCTCGCCCCCACAGGACTACGAGGCACTCTCCACAAGCAGCATGGCAGCACTTTGGGAGCATGGCGTCTCCATCCTTAGTGGGAGTCCTGGGAGTGTAGACACCAACGTATTGCTCCGCATCTTGGCAGGGTTGTTCACGGCGGATACCCTCGAGAGATGGTCTATCGCCGTTACACAATTGGGACTAGCCAGTAGTGCGATGATGCAGATATCGCGCGTGCACGCTAGCAACGTCGCGTGCGCGATCAAGACATTGACAGATCTCAATAGCGAGTATGTTGGTGACGAACGCTGGCAATCGTTGAACGGTGTCGAGCAGATTCGATCTGTTGTGGCTCTGCGTGAATACGCCCACGGCAAGACGTGTCCACGGGTCGTGCGAGACATGTGGCAGCTTCAAGACGCGCTCGTTGCCGTTGGCGAACATGAGGAGGCACAAGAAATAGGACAAAGCGTATCTCGGCGAATAGAGGAGTACATGCAGGACATTTCCGCCTGTTCCGCATAGGCGATCCAGGACTGCCTGCTTATAACGTGAAGTCTGTCAATGCTCTGATTGTTCCTGGAATCTTGCTCGCGTGACGAAAACGAACCCCACACCCCGAAGAGAGGATTAAGGCCCCGTACTGAGTTACCGCAGTACTAAGCAAGAACCAGTCATTCAACCATCAAAACTAACTTCGTAGGAACAACAATCATGCAAGTAAAGCAAGGATCACTGACGGGGGTTCTGGCACCACACGAAGTCTTCTTTGACCCAAGCCTTCATTGACTCAAGCGTCCGATCGCGCCAAATCTACGCTCTACATCGAACAGCGTGGGCCGCCTTCCCTGTGGATTGAGCTAGAATATGTATGCTAATAATCGTGCGTCTTCAACGGTTGGCCATGATCTAGGCTTGACTATGATGAAGAGTGAATGATATCGCTAGGCACTAAATGCATAGAAATGGATGGTATCGAGCTGCTAGCAGCCAGAGGTTGCGGATGTGCTTAAGAGCAGTCGTTGTACCTTACCTCTGCGGTGTACTATGATTTCTTGGAATTCGATCAGCTCTCTATAACCTCGACATTGTCTAGCACTGCATGTTGTGTGAAAGAACTCTCCGGGAATATTTGTGTGCAGTGGATTGTGAAAATATCGAACGTCTCGCTCATACATTCAGAGAAGCCTTAACAATCCTATAGAATTTTGTGCACAGTTGTACCGCTCAACAGCATGGTGGATGAAGGGCTTGACTGAATATCCTCAAGTCCTGCCTGGACCTTTCACGCAGCAGAAATGACGTTGCAGAGCCAATGGACTGCTCGACGGCAACAAGATTGATACTCGTGTTCAAGGAATAGATTCCCCTTGGGTGAGTTGCTAGCAAGAACGACACTGCTCAGGAAGATTGCTGTTTATTGAATTTACACGCCCGTGTCTGGGCGCGTCCTTGTTAAGATCACGAGACAAATCGCCAAAACTGGTGGGCTGTAACGGTGCTAGCTGAGGCCAAACACATGGCCACGAAGGCGCATACAATTAATTTCGGCTATTCATTTCCGCGACCACTACAAGTGTTTGGGACGCGTGTGCTTTGAGACGACATTACCAACCACGAGATTTCCTTTGTCCACGTTCAGTATAAGAAGCAGACCTTCAGCTCCAATGCACACAAGAAAGCTCGGGCGAGCACTTCGTCATGAACTACAACACGCTGATAATACCAGAGCAATAAATAACTAGTGAATGACTATCAAATGTAAAACGCTCTTGAAACCGCTAAAAGACACTGACATGGAGGCTCTGGTTAGTGGCGGGTGCTCCCCGCGCCCTGATCTAAAATATCCCCTCCGCGTACAAAATATCACAATTAGCGCGTTACGCTAAATAGCATCACGGATTTTGATCAACTTCTTTACCTTATAGCTACTATCACGCAAGTTCCCAATCTCCGGGTAAGGGAGACCGATCACAGGTGTGGGGGGTATGTTGGCTAGTTAGTAACAGGAGTTAGGGCACATAATAGGCTAGGTACTTTAGATAGGTGTCTAAGGTAGGGTAGAATAGATAATTAAAATTAATTACGGACTATCTACTATACTACCTAGGGAGTATAATAGCTATATACTATATCCTATAGTCCGAATCGGGATGGTTACTTAGTGCTGCTCAGTGCTGCTTAGTGTGCTCAGTGGGTCTGGCACTGATCACGACTGATCAAGCTGATCACAACTGATCATACTAGATCGCGTTGGGCTTCGTTAGATCACGTGATATCCTTATCCGTATCTTCACGTGTTAGACCTTTGTCTAACCTTCTTGTGTCTTCTGCCTTGTGGCCGCAGGTTGGCCATGGTTCGTGACAGCTACACACTTTTATAATAAGATATTATAGTCGTAATTAGTACTATTGTATTCCTTATAAGTTAAGCTCTCGATTAATACTAATATTACACGCTGAAATACTAAATTTTAAGCACTAGTAGCAGCTAGAAAAAGTTACCGAAATCCTCGACGCGTGTCACGACCTGATCATGACCTGACACGGCGCACCAATCAGAGGTTGAAAAGAAGTGCGCCAATAAGAAACAAGTCAGGCAGAACAAGGGATCACGTGGGCGCTAGTCCTAAAAGGGAATTCTATGTTAGTATGTTGGCTATGTTCACGGAAAAGGCAACATAGCAATATAGCAACATAGCACAAAGATTACCAGTATATATACGATCATAGGTTAGCGATAACTAACATTTTATAGTTACTTCGTAATCAATTTCAATCATATAAGCTCACCTATACTATCCCTTATAGTATTCCCGTTGTGTGCACTGACCCTTGTTACTAACTAGCCAACATACCCCCTACTCCTGTGAACAGTCTCCCTTACCCGGAGGTTAGGAACTTATGTGATACATTGATTACCGCCTCTGGTAACAAGACTTTAGGACATAATAACATACTTTAAGACAACACCCTATGCCACCTAAAGCTATTCTAGTAAGACCATTAAGTCAAGCCAGTGTTCAAAGAACTAGTATATCTAGCTCTATCTCAGGACTCGTAGTAAATATATCTAGACTATCACTTAACGACACTCTATCACGACCAAAACCAGTCGTAGAAGATCCTAGTTCCGACTCCGACTTATTAAGTGACGGTAAAGAACTGTAGGATAACTAACGAAGTATAGTCACCCCTGAGTCATTATCTAACACCGAACCTATGGTAGCACCACTTATCACCACCTAGGGCAGCGGCTTCAAGGCTAAAGACCCTAAGAGGTTTAATAGGTCACCTGAGAAGTTTAAGGGCTTTTAGGTCTAGCTTTAACTTGTTACACGTCTATAACCCTAGAACTTTCCGAACGAACTTACTAAAGTACTCTACGCTGTAAACCTTTTACAGGGTCGAGCCCTTATTTGGTTTAAGCCCTTCTTAAACCAGTACTTTAAAGCTCCGGAAGATACACTAAAACGTATTAGAGAGATCTTCGAATCTCTTAATAACTTTAAGGAAGCACTAGGCTCCTTCTATGGTATTCAAGATCAGCAGAAGGAGGCTGAACGAAAAATCTATTCTATCAGACAAAGCAGTTCCGTGTCCCACTACGCCGTGTAATTCAGAAGCGTTACGGTATATCTTAACTAGGACGAGGCAGCTTTGACGTCCGTCTTTTATCGAGGACTTCGGGAAGAAGTCAGAGAACAATATATTAATCGGGAAAGACCTACCGGTCTTGAACGACTTATCGCTGATACGACTAAGCTTAATAATCGAATCATAGAATTTAAGCAGGAGAAAGCTCACGGGAGCTTCCTATCACGAAGTAACTTCGTTCAGAAGAAACCTAACCTAGCTAATATCTTAAAACCACGGTTCTACGGAGGTCTATAACCAATAGATCTTGATAATACTAATAAAAAACGTAACTACACGAAGGGACCACTTAGCCCAGCAGAAAAAGAGCGAAGGATAAAGAATAACCTTTATCTCTACTGTAGTAAACCCGGACACGTTGCGAATGACTGCTTTACTAAAAAGAGAAAGAAGCCCTTCGGTAGAGGAAAGCTAAAACAGTTTAACATAGCAGAACCGTCTACCCTAGTATTAACAGTGACCTAGGCAGATTCTGTATCTGACCCAAACAAATTCGAGCATTCTAAACTTCATTAGACTGGATACTACGAAGACGAGTGCCTCACGTATAAGGCAGACAAGGACTACGGGTACTACCTAAAGAAACCTAAGAAAGCCGCTAAAGTCAAAACCCGGTCACCGACACCAGCGCCAGGTAACCGAGCACTTTATTATGCTGACGGACTAAAGGCCGAGACCATTACTATAGATAATGGGAAACTTGAAGTTACGAGCTATACTGAAAACTTTATTTATGTTAAGACTTACCACTATCGTATAGATTAGTGTAACCTTCTAGATTACGAAATTAACGCGCAACACCAGTACACGTAGTATGATCTAGACAAGCCGAGGAAAGATATGCCTATATTTACGAAACTTCCGTATTACAAAAGCCCTAGTTACCTTCACCACCGAGAAGGATAGGAGTATATCTACTAGGGTAATAATCAACGATAAAGGACCCTTACGGTTAATAACTTTAACTCTACAGAGATCATTAAACCTATAATCTAGATAAGCGATATTAACTTTCCGATATACGATCTTAACGACGATAAGCTAGAACCTTACGAGTATTCTAATAGCGATTAAGGGATCAAGAAACTAAAGCTTACCGTCCACGAAACGCTCTACCCTAGCGTGGTAAGTATAAAATATGTCTATAATAACGTAGGCTATACCTATTAAGCCTACGATCACCGCTACGAACAATATTTTAATCCACGAGATCTTACCCGAACCATAACCAAAGAAGACTACGAGGATCTTCTACCCCGGGGAGGCATATGCCGAACCCCTTCTTGCCCCTATATATAGACCATAGGAGAACACTTCTACTGGATAAAAAACGAGTAGGCCGGAAAGTCGTAGGACGACGCTTCTGTAGGCCTTATACAAGTCTAAAGAAACACCTAATAGCTGTTATATTATACAGCTAGTATATTATAGTTAACGCCGAACTCGCCGGTATATAAGTATATACCTTGATTAATTCTAGAGTAAATAAGAATTACGTTAACCTATCTATTACTTAACAGTTAATTAGCTACTAATAATAAAAGAGTAAACCGTATAATATCAGTAGATTCAACGGTAGCGATTAAGGAAGAATAATAAAAGAGCTTCGCGATATTAATCTTAATATTAATAGGTATGTTAAATCAATTACCCTAGACGTTATACCTATGAAATATGATTTAGTTCTAGGTATAGTATAGCTTAAGAAGCATGATCTACTTATTATCTAGAGTAAACAATTGCTTATATTCCTAAATTATAGGCATTTCGGGCTGCCGGTTAGTAAGGGAAATACGAACTTCACTAAGGCAATTTAGATAAGGCCTTAAGGTAGGACTCTGGCTTTAGCAGAACCTGTTAAATATCCTAAAGAATATACAGACTTTAAGGACATATTTAAAGAAAAGCTCGGTAAAGATACACTACTAGAGTATAAACCATAGGATCATAAGATACTACTAATACTAGGAAAAGAACCACCCTACGGACCTCTCTACTCACTTATACGTAAAGAAGAAATCGAGCTTAAGAAGTATATTAAGAAGAACCTCTATAAAGGCTTTATCCGAGAATCTAGCGGACCAGCCGCTTTACCTATCTTGTTTATTCTAAAAAAGGATAAGATAAAACGCCTCTATATAGATTATAAGAAACTTAACGATATAACTATCAAGAACCGATATCCGCTTCCACGAATCAACGAATTATAGGACCGCCTTTAAGGCGTAGTATGGTTCACGGTAATCAACATTCGGGAAGCTTACTACCGAGTCCGTATTAAAAAAGGGGAAGAATAGAAGACAGTATTCAGAACTTAGTACGGATAGTACGAGTATATAGTAATACCCTTTAGGCTTACTAACGTACCTGCTTCCTTCTAATCCCTTATTAATAATACTCTCTAGGAATACCTGGATAACTTCGTCGTCGCCTACCTAGACGATGTTCTGATCTTTTCTAAGACCTATAACGAGCATATATAACATGTTTAAAAGGTGCTTACTAAACTTAGAGAAAAAGACTTACTAATTAAACTAGAGAAATATAAGTTCTATAAACACGAAGTACCCTTCTTAGGTTATACCGTCTCTAGAGAAGGACTTAAAATAAGCCCTGATAAAATCAAGGACGTCTTAGAGTGGCCAGAACCGAGATCGGTGAAAGACGTACAATCCTTCCTGGGATTTACGAATTTCTATCGCCGATTTATTAAGGGATATTCCCGCGTTACTACAGCACTCTTAAATCTAATAAAGAAAGGAGCATAAAAGGTGTTTACGCTTAGTGCTGATATACGAGAATCCTTTCTTAAGTTAAAAAGACGTTTTACCTCTATACCCCTACTCTGAATGTTCGATCTAGAACGACCTATATATCTTGAAACTAACGTATCTGACTATATAATTAGAGCCTGTATACTATAGCCTGATAATAACGGAAAGTGGTTACCCGTTGTATACTACTTAAGAAAGCTTATAGGACCTGAGCTTAACTACGAAATCTATAATAAGGAACTTATAGCTATTATTAAAGCTCTTTAACATTAGCGTGTTTACTACAAAGGACCTAAGTACACGGTCGATATATACTCCGACCATAAAAACCTTCTATATTAAACAACGACTAAGAAGCTCCACGGGAGACTTATTCGTTAGTCTAAAACTATGTTAGTATACAATTTCAGGATCCACTACGTTAAGGGTAAGGAAAACGGCAGAGCTGATGCTCTTAGCCGAAGACCAGACTATAAAGAAGGATCGAAGGTCAAGCCTACCGACGCCTTACTCAAAATCGAAGGAGACTCCTTAGTCTTTAATAAAACCATCATGATAGCGGAACGGACCCCTATCATCCACGAACTAACCAAAGACGAGAAACAAGAAATTCTATAACAATGCCACGATGACACCCTTACGGGGCACAACGGGGTTAATAAGACTCTTGAACTTATTACCTAAGATTACTCTTAGAAGAAAATACACACTGATATAGAGGAATACGTCGGAAAATACATGGTTTATCAGAAAGCTAGGCCCTCACGGTATAAACTATACGGCCTTCTGTAACCAACCCCTGTTCTAGAGTACCCCTGGTAAACGATCACTTAGGATTTTATTGTTGATCTTCCTAAATCCAAGGATCCCCTCACGGGTACAGCTTACGACAGCATCCTTGTGATCTGTAACAGGATGACGAAATACTCTTACTTCCTACCTTATAATAAAACGACTAATGCTTAACAATTAGCGTATCTGTTTATAAGGACAGTGTTCGCTAAACACGGAATGCCTTAAGTGATTATTTCCGATTAAGGAAGTATATTCACCTCTTAGTTCTTTAAGAGCCTTATAGCTTAACTCGGCACTAAGACTAAGTTCTTAACCGCGTTTCACCCTAAAACGGACGGCTAAACCGAAAGGACTAATCAGACCCTAGAACAATATTTATACTGCTATGTTAACTATAGGCAGGACAATTAGGTTTCGCTACTACCTCTAGCCTAATTCTGCTTTAACAATAATACGGTAGTCATAGGCGTCTTACCTTTCTATACTAATTATGGGTTATATCCTAACTTCTCCAGAAATGTAATCAAAAACGACAGAACTAACGAGCTAGCTAAGCTCACTACTGAACAAATAAAGGAACTTCACGACCACCTTAGAACCGAACTAGACTTTATAGCCCAGCGTATAGCCCGCTTTACCAATTGATATAGGATCAAGGGACCGACCTTTTCGGAGGGGGACCTAATCTACTTAACCAGAAAAAACATTAAAACAAAGCAACCTAACAGTAAACTAGACTATAAGAAACTCGGACTATTTAAAATAGATAAACAACTTAGACCGGTAACCTACCGACTCTAACTCCTAAAGAATATGCGGATTTACCCGGTATTCTATGTTATACTCCTAGAACCAGCTTACCCGGACGCACTAATCGAAACATCATAACCACTTAACGATTCCTAGAACGAGGAATACGATATTAAGAAAGTCCTTAGCGTTAAATAGGAACACGGATAAAAGAAATACCTGATTAAATAGGAAGGATACCCCGAATCAGAAAATAGCTAGGAACCAGAACAAAACCTAAGTAACGATATTATCTAGATTCTTCGAACTAACTACCCTGAATAGATAAACCTGCTAAGACACCAATAACGAAGAATCACCACTCTTAAGCTGAACCGCCGGAATCCGCCGGAGGTGTTAAGCGAGAAACAGGCAACTGCGCTAAACCCAGAGAAGGACACGACGGCGATGATTGATCGGCCGTAATAAAATTAAACCCTTTATCGAACATAGCGGGGTCGTTGAACAGAAAGAAGTCGTCCTTAACGCCTATTATCTCTATCTTAGGCTGCTCACTGTTAGTAACGGCTTTATCTAAATCACCTAATAAACGCGACTTATGGTCTAATATAGTATCCTGACGACGCTTAAGATAAGTAATCCTTTCTTTAATAATGATCATTTTCCTTTACTTATCGGCCAGCTTCTACTGTTCTGACGCTATTCTCTTAAGGAACTCTTACTGTTCTAATACTATCTGCTTTCGAAACACACGTATCAGCTGTTAACCCTTAAGGCGCTGCTGATATAGCGTTTGTTTCTGTTTTTCTAAGCTGTCGAAAACGGTTGTGGAAAAATTACCATCATAGGTTATATTCTTTCGAGTATAAGGACCACACCGCTTATTTCCTTTACGAATAAAGCACGTCTCACTAGACTTTTAACATTGAGGACAGGGAGCTATGGCGACGTCTCCTCTTCGATAGATTCTTTTACCTAAATTCTAATAGCGAGGCTTCGAAGGATCAGGGTCGGGGGATTCGTTCTTACGAGGCATAATTAGCCATGACGGAAAGAAAGAAAAACGAGCCGTAGCAGGATACGACCTACTTATTGTTCGAGGACGAACAAAGGACCTGCGGAGGGATAGTGTCACGACCTGATCATGACCTGACACGGCGTACCAATCAGAGGTTGAAAAGAAGTGCGCTAATAAGAAACAAGTCAGGCAGAACAAGGGATCACGTGGGCGCTAGTCCTAAAAGGGAATTCTATGTTGGCATATTGGCTATGTTCACGGAAAAGGCAACATAGCAACATAGCAACATAGTATAAAGATTACCAGTATATATACGATCGTAGGTTAGCGACAACTAACATTTTATAGTTACTTCGTAATCAATTTCAATCATATAAGCTCACCTATACTATCCCTCATAGTATTCCCGTTGTGTGCACTGACCCTTGTTACTAACCAGCCAACATACCCCCCACTCCTGTGAACAGTCTCCCTTACCCGGAGGTTGGGAACTTGCGTGATAATATAGTAATAGCCTAGATCCGGACGATAAATCTAAGTGGTTTAAGAAGGTATAAGTCGCTGTTAACGCTATCCGAAACGGCTTAAAGACTTATCTAATTCTAGGCAGTTATCTTTATATCGACGAGTCCGCAGTTAAGTTTTTTAGTCGGAAAGTTAATAAATTTAAGATACCGTATAAGCCTACGAAAGAGGGCTTCGTCTACTATACCCTAATAAGTTACGGTAGTCTAGTACTTGATTTTACTATAGTATTAAGCTAGAAGGGCCTAGAAGGGCTACCGGAAGGTATTATAATATCCCTACTAACTATAACTGTTGAATCGAGGCAGCTATAAGCAAAGTAGTGACTGAATGACTTGTTATTTTACTGTCTAAAAGAGCAGACTTCTCTATCTATATAACTATAACAT
>Ga0115846_100850_pt1 | contig 13305 bp, 14 predicted proteins | sample InSIn5gowninarea_2_FD_83860 | JGI IMG/M metagenome (GOLD analysis project Ga0115846, IMG submission 83860)
AGGTTTGGACGGATTGCTCTGAAATGGATTGATAGGCTTGCCAAAGATGCTGAGGAACTGGGTTGCGCGTGGCTGTCAAGATGACTACAGCTGGTTTCGACAAGAGGAGTTGAGCATGGTCTGCCTGAAACTGAAAGCGTGGCCGATGGGAAGAAAATGGATGGTTAGAATAGTCGAACGGTAGGGGTGCAAGGGGACTCCAAGCTGATAGCGCCGCGTCCGAAGGAATAAGATCTTGAGGAGATGGGATGCTGGCACTGAAAGCCAAAGCCTGCACATGCGCCATGGCTTGTTGCCCAACTTCGTAGGCATACTCTGCACTAACGGGATCTTGATGATGTTGGTACAGCAGGATGCAGACCAAGCCACACATCACCAGCCAGAGCGTTACTCTCCTGTGAACTTTGCGGCCAAACATCCAAAAAGCGTCAAAGTAGTTCTAGAAGCTTAGGCTGTACATCGCGCCTGGACGGAAGAGAGCACCCACAGGCTACCATGATATATCTTTGCTGGCTCGCACTGGCATGGATGTTACGCGTCAAGCTGGCGAAATAATGTAGGTATGCAGTTGGCCCACGAATTTCGACTCCCGACGACGCAAGTGATCGCGGTCAGTGATCGAGCTGAACAGGCTGAACATGGTTCAACAGGCGGCCATCCTCTGTTCGTATACATGACACCTCAAGAGCGATCGCAAGCTTGTATCGCTATTATGAGAGAAACTCAATGCAATAGTGTACCGTTTTGAGTAGGTATTCTTGTCACCTGTCACCAGCTCTGGAATACTTACCTTTGGTAGTTGGTCATCGGTCACCAGCAGGAATATTTACTCAAAACGGTACAATACATTGACAAATTGACAAGCCTTTGCTACTTGACAAGCTCTATGCAATGCCTTGACATATGCCTCCCTGAGTACAGAATAGGTGCCGATCGAGAGCGTAGATCAGAGCATTTACGTATGCGTAGACTATGGACAGGTCTGCGGTTTGGGTCGGACAGCAATCTCAGCAGCTTGTTCAATCTGGTTGGGGAAGTGCTCACTGGGATGGATTGAGTCTGGGAGCTGCTCTATGTGCCCTTGAGTGAAACGGTCCTGCGTGGCGAGAGTTTTAAAGAACCGGTCAGACGAAAGCTAGGTTGGAACCAGACGCACGTATCGCAAGATGGGTACTGCCTCTTCTTCCGCTACTTCGAGTAAAGCAGAGTTGGCATTGAAAACTTTGGCATCTCCAAATGGTGTCCGATCAATCGGTGCAATGTCCTTCAATCCATAGGTGAACCATTGTCCGCGATCCGACCCCGTATAAGTTGTCGTGCGAGTCCAAAGGGCTGCCTTGGGCCAGAGCTCTCGAACACGCTGCCAATAGCGTCGAAGGTCGGATTCGTGTTGCTCTAGCTGTTCAGACGAGAGGCCGATAGTCGCTGGAGTGCCAGCTTTTGCTTCCAGCAAGTTGAAGCCAGCCAAATCCCACAGACTGAAGAGCAAATCGTCAAGGAAAGAAATCAAAGTGTGATGCTAAACTCCGCTCACCCGGAATGAGCCAAGACTAAATCTGGCTCCACGCCTTCCTTTCCCAGCAAAGAATGCATCAAATCCATCTTGTCCAGAGTAAACACAGGCGATTGAATGTTTGGCTTATGATCCCACAGATGTGCATCTTGATGTTGCAGACCGAATGTCATGAGGTTCCTGCCAATGTTGACTCGTTACAATCGGTTGTGCGTGTATAACAAAGATGATTTTGATACTTACATGATTCGCAGACCAGATGCTTTCAAGGTGCAGATGTGAGGTTGGTTGAACTCGTCATCACTCCAAGTAGACAGACTTGGCTGCTCTCCGTACAATGTTCCTTGGAAATAGGACGTTTGGCCTGACTTCTCCAATCCCTTGCATATTGATCGAACAGTCCTTCGGTCTACGCTGTCTCCAATCAGCAGTATTGTCTTGTTGCGCAGCCCAGACAAGTCGCGCCATGCGGCAGCGTAAGTCTGGGAGGAGCCTTCGGTTTCAGTCGAGAATTGAAGCAAGGGCATTAGGTAGTCAGGAGGAGCCGGACCATGAATCGGACTCCATTGTGCCAGGTCTTCTGTGATACTGTTTGCGCTGAACAGCCTTAGGCGCCCAGCCTTCGCGTACATGTCGTTGGAAAACAAGGGATTTCTATTTAAGAGCAAGAACACTGCGTCAATATGTGTTGTGTTCAGCACGATATTTGTGCACTGACACGCGCCAATGGCCAGTGTGGTAGACCACGACGAGATAAAGCACCAGCGTGACTGTCATGCACAGCGCTGGCAGTCCAGGATGGTATCGTCTTTCGCCATAACGTGTTTCTGCACCCTTTAAGCTGAAGGACATGTTGTATCGTAGAGCAGCAGACAGATGTTCAGAGGCGAGTTGATTTCTTAAGAAATCGTTGGTGGTTTGGCTCGCGTCGCGTACCGCCGTCGCGTAGGCAAAGCCGGCGGACGCCGGAAAGCCAGTACTATGGTTAACCTAACCTAAAGCCTTGTGTTTACCGACAATCTTCAAGCAACTTTTGAGTACGTGAATCCAGGTAAAGAGGAAGCAGAACCTCTGGCAAAGGCGAAATCTCGAACGCGATAGCATATTCCGGTTTGTGCCTGCACAAAATTATCATTCTGTTCAAACGCGCCAGGGTTACAAAATCAAAAAGTGTCTGGCTGCGGACTATCGTATGTACACCAAGCTGGCGTCGCAAAAGCGTCCTCCTCGTTCCTGTCAGGTCTATATTGCCGACACACAGCCGAGAAGCCATATGGAAAGGTGTAGCCACGGACTCCACGACGATACATCTTTTCATACTTGAAGAGGCGTTCTACGTCTTGAGAGCATGTCAAATGGTTGATAGCAAAGTCGTACGCCGCTTTCGCTTTGCGTTGAAGCTCTCGAGGATTGGCTAAGGCATCTGCGAGCACGGCTTCGATTTTCTGAGCAGCGCTACCCAGTCAGCAACGTGTTAAGCGGTCTCGTACTCTTGCGGACGAACCTCTATGGACCAATCGCTTTGTAAGTGAATCATGGTATCTCTTAGAACCTCTTCGTGTTCGGAAGGCATATTGCTCGCAATGACACAACTGGAAAGGATGTCGTGAGTAGGCTTTCGAGGTCAGTGCAACCACTTCAAGAAAGCTCACCCTGATAGCATTGCCTGCGAATACTTGCGAATCATCTTCTTCTCCATCGACGCGTCGAAGAGGCATATTTGAGAATTCCGCATGCTATCGGCAAAGGAAGCAGTCATATCTCGGTGATGAGCAGTCAACATAGAATGGGGGTCGTAGGTGGTTGCAGGCGGCAGGGACTTGTCGTCCTTCACCTCGTAGCCTGCAAAAAAGTCGAACATGAGAGACTTGATTGTAACAAGAAGTGGTGCATGTTGAGATCTAACCAGGATGATCGTATCGCTTGATCCAAGACTTGCCTGCACCAATACTTGCAGAAACCTTGTTGCGTATGGGGTAAAATTCCCAGGTAGAACCATAGAGGGTGACATTCTGACTGGCAGGTGTATGCGCTGTTCACAAGCCGGGTAAGGATTCCTTCCTCAGCATTTCCTGTACACAATACACACACTTACCAGGGCGAGGATAAAAGTCCCAGGGATTGCTACAATCTGTCCTCTGCAACTTCAGTACCTCCTCGTAGACATGGCTTATTTACACGCACCAGGGATGTGACCGAAAAGGTGCATAGGCGACGGCCTGGAATCGATCCTCGCAAAGTTGAAATGATCGATAAGTTCGAAAGCATCTGAAGATTCGTCTTGTGAGTGCATCTTCAATGCCTGCAGAAGTTTCTCTCACATCTAGAGAAGCGATATCATGTAAGAAATATGTATTCAGCATGGCTCCGATTTGACCTAACCTTGTTAGAGTAATATTGCCGTGATGGGGATACCAATGATGAATGCACTTGTTGCTATGGCAGTCTCCGAACACAACCGTGAAAACGGTATTGCAGCCCAGGGATTCTTCCACGTAGTATGCGGGTGCCCACAGCCAAAAGACTTGCGAAAAATAGCCACAGGGCCATCTTGATTCAATGTTTGCGCGGAAAGATATGTTCGCATTCCATGAAGGCCAGCCTCTGTTGTTTCCCGCCCTTTAGTCAGCTGATCCGAGTCCGACTTGCGAGAGTGACATACGGGCCCCAGACTGCGGTTTCAAGCCATGGTACTCGTAGAGCGGCATCCACGAGATCTGTCTGATGTCTACGATACAATATGTCAGGGCTGTTGTGGCAGATTGAGCAAGGGGAAGACTCCCTCACCTGTCCATACGGCCAATGTAATCTGCGTTCACATCAGCTCCCTAGATTCTATTCGCGCTCCACCAGCAGCTCACCATTGTATGGAACAATCATGAGGATCTTCTTTGATTCTGGCTCAGGTACATCCATGACAAGCTGCTTGTTAGGTTTGTCGAACCAGAGGCCGACATCCGAGCTGCTCTTGAAAAGGTTCTGCAACTTGGGCGATAAGGTGATGCCAGAAACCTTGTTTTGTTCTGAGAGAGCTGATGTAAGGGACCATAACAGGGCGACAGAAACGACAGCGACCCAAATCAGAAAGAGTCGCGCGATTCCATTCGGCCAATTTTGTGCTCCCATGATCATTGTCAAGGATGGAAGGCGATAGTCGCGTGTGGAAGCCAGGTAGGGCGAATACAGCAATCAAGGAACGTGGAAAGAACGATAGAGAACGAAAAATGGGGTCTTGTCGAGAAACGGGATGAAGTTTGTTGGACAACAACTTGACATAGACCGCGGGAGAGCGCAAGGCCGGCGAGACAGGCAGAACGCGTCCTTTGGACAGCTCGAGAGTCGGGGCGCCAAATTTAGTAAGTGATCGCAAGGGTCATGATCGGAAGAGCAACCTTCCCATAAAGGCGTTTAGAGACAGCCAGCATCGCCGCGTCTTTCCCTCCAACGAAATGATAATCTAACACAGTCCCTGTTCTAGAGAATTCTGCTTTCAATAGCCCGCTTTGTAGAAGAAAGGCGCCAACACAAAACAGCAGAAGGAAGCACGCATCAGAGCAGCAAGCAGGACGCGTCAAACCAGGGAGAGGGAATTACACCGCCTAGGCAGACGTTGTAACCGCAGGCACATCTTTCACTTGAGAATGAGGAGCAGAAGAGAGTTTCGATGCGAATTGAGCCATTTACAAGCATCCGGTCCCAACAAGATGAGCTGTGCGACAGCAAAGGCTTAGATCGATTGCTGACGTGCACCCCTTCAGTTGACTGCGGCAAAAGATGCAGCCGTCAAAGTACAGGTGAAGAGCAAAGAACACATACTTCATTAATTCATTGCGCAATGTCATACACTGTTAAAGGGTTTCGCGGACGGATTCATCTCCCTATTCTTATCTGACAGCATATGAAGGTTCGTTGGTGAGCCATCATAAGCTCAATTGGACTGAATCGCATGAGTTTTGCTGGATCTTGATTGAAACCCAGATTGAACAACAGTAGGATGCCATTTTAGATTCTTCAAATGACGCTGTATGAAAGCTTGCGAAATAGGGCAAAGTATCAAACCAAGAAGCGAATGCAATGCTCATCAAACAGTGAAACACCCAAGGCCTGATGAAATACCGGCGAGTAGCGAGGGAGACGTAAGAAGCTTGTTTCCGACTATATGATGTGTTGCACTGTCTCGCGCGGTGAACAGTGTGTTCACGCTCATTAATTGAGCTGAGGATGAAGCCTTTAGAACGGTGGCAAAACTGCTGCGGCTCACCAGACTGCTCTTGTTCAGCTTACTTCCGGCTCCCTCATCGACGTAAGCATACGCTTCGACGAAGAAGACTGTGATAATTCCCACGCCTGTCCTGACTGGACCGATCCTTGGGTTATCACGTCCCACGTTCCGCTCTGATGCCACAAAGAGGTCGAGGCAATCAGACGCCTAGAGGCAGAGGAGGTAGAGGAGGACATGCGTCACCACGAGGTGGAGGGCGTGGTAGAGGGCGAGGGGGAAACTCGAGAGGCGGATCTGGGTTCAACACTCCAAATCGCTATGACGATTATGAGAGTACGTCTGCAGTCTGCCTGCGCATGTAGACAGAGCCTGATCAGTGGTGATTGGTGCAGATATGGCACCCAGTCACCATCAAGGCCTAGGCTTCCATTCCCTAGGAAGCAGGGGTAAATCATCGCCCTTTGCGCCAGCTAGATCGAATGGCTATGAACGCCCTTTGTTGAAGCCTGTTCTCTTCGTCAGAGGCTCTGCGCAACCGCTCCTGGTCGTGGACCCAGTGGAAGAAGTCGTCTCTCAGCCCGTTCCCGCGCCTGGACCTGTTCAGCATGTCCTGACCCCCCAAGCGGAGCGAGTCCAGCAAGCAGAGCTGCCAACCGCCTCTAGTAGTGCTAGGACACCTTCCGAATTCCAGCCAGTCTCGGTCGATCCTACTGTTCCAATATCTAAGCTTGAGAGCGTCTCGCCTGAAGTGTCCATGGAAGATTTCGTGGCTGAACAAGTCCCTTCTCAAGAGACCACCGTGCCTACAACGAAGGCCAACCCAGAGCCAGTAGAAGATTCTATAGTTGCTTCGCTGTTACAAAAAGCGCTTTCCTCCTCTCCAGCTCCAGAAGAACCGCTCTTCTTCATCGATTCGAGTGGTTCTGCCACCCTACCCACCGCTTCGACTTCTCAAGATCGTATCCTTGGGCTAGATGATTCCGAGTCGGAAGAAGATCAGATTGTGTACATTCCACCCACTGCTCAACCTACTACTATTAAAACTGCGAATGCTTTACCCTCCACCCACCCTTTTCAAGCTCCGTCTTCTTCTGACCATCTAATAAATCCTGTGGTTCGAGAGTCGATGACCTCGAATACCCCAAATCCATCAACTTCTTTGCGCACATCAGATAAACCTGAATCCGTGTTCCTCACATCCCTCAACGGAGCCCAACCTGAAAAAAAGCCTCGCGTGAACAAGAAACGAGCCAAACGCGATGCCCGCAAACGACGCAAAGCCGATCAACGGCAACGCAAATACCGAGTGGATCAATCGCAATCCTTTTCCGACGACGACGACCAGGAGGAATTCGAAGATGACAATGACGTTTCCTCCTTACCTGTGGGAGTTTTCGGTCATCCTCTTGCTTTAGGAGGAACGGAAGTGGTTGAACCCAAAGAAGAAGAGTTGCCGGCTTTCGTTCGACCCAGAGGACAGAATTCGAAGAAAGCGAGGGAGGATGCCGCGTTGGCGGATTACATTGAGCAGTTGACGAGACAGCAATTGGAAGATGAGGACGCCGATGTGGTGGGGATGACGAGCTTTGAGACTTCGGTCATGAGGAAACAAGGTGGAGGTCAGATGACGATTGGGGATCTGGAGGATGAACAAGCTTTGAGGGAGTATGAGCGGGAGCGGGAGATGATGGGTGATGGAGATTGGGAAACGGACAACGATGAAGAGGAAGCTGATCGAACGGGTCAGGTGATGGATTCGGACGATGGGAGTGATGGCAGTGAAAGTGACGAAAGCGAAGAAGAGGTGGAATTGGAAGTCGCTTTGGAGGAAATGGAGCTGCTAGGCGAAAGTGACAGTGCGAGTGACGAGAGTGAATCAAGCGGTGATAGCAGTGACGACGAAGATATGTTTGTTGGCAAGAACCAATGGGAAATGGACATGGACGAACTGGAAGACGTTGATGATCAAATCGCTGTATGTTCTTACTGTTCGTCAGATCTCCCCCCCTACCAGCAACTGAGTCGCTTTTCTAGCGGCTTTTGGCAAGCGAACCCGGCCTACTTACATCATCTGGTGATCGGAAGAGAAGGAAGCAACTGTTCAAGGCAGTGACAAGTGGAGATTTTCACCTGTTTGGCGAGGACGACCCAATTTTTGCTTCAGGTATGCATTGGCCTGCCTTGGCTCACGTCTCAACCTTTCTTCAATGCTCTCGATTGGCAGGTCCGTCGCGCAAAGGCACGCAGAAACAGAAAGCAACCATGTTTGACTCCGACGATGAGTTCATGCACGATTTACAAGCACAATGGGAACAGGATCGCAAACGCAAGTCGCAGCGGAAAAAGGATCGTCTCGCAGATCGATTGGCCCAGAACCCTACCAAAGCCAATCGGAAGAAGGCGAAGCGTGCTGGTGTCGAAGTGCGACCAACCTCCTCAGTCAACCTGAAGATCATCCACGCCGACATGGTCGCATTCTTGCAGCGACCCGACATGCCTTCTTTATCGCTGCCGCCGATGGCAAAACGAGATCGTGTGGCTGTTCACCTTTTAGCTGAAGCATACTCGCTATCCAGCGATAGCAAAGGCAAAGGTGCCAATCGCTTCCCAGTCCTTCAAAGAACAGCTCGATCGACGTTGTATGGCGTCGACAAAGCTCACATCAACCGAATCATCGGAGCGGCGGAAAACGATCCTGAAGCCGTTGCATCGATACGATACAAAGGAGGTCGAGGTCGCAAAGGGGCATTGTGCAAAGAGCTGGGCGGTTTTGACGCACGACCGGCCAGGATCTCACCCAAGAATCGCGGGGGAGAGGTTGTTGGTCATGGTGCCGCGAAACTGGCAGAAGATAATGTTGGGGTAGGTCATGCTCCTCATTGCGGCCCTCCACTCTCCTGTGCTAAAGCTTTGTTTCTCTGTTACCAGTTCCAATTGCTTGCTAAAATGGGATGGACGGAGAATACTGGCGTTGGCTTGACTCAAGGACGTCACGAACCTCTTCGGACTGTGATGAAAGTAGGCAGGGGCGGGCTTGGTGCTTGATCCGTTCATGGGAGCAGGTCTCCTCTTATCTTCATGTACTAGCAAATTACCCGCTTGTTTTCTTTTCGATGATTGGGTGGTTTGGCTATTGATAACCAACAACAATCTGTTTCTATCTGTCTACAAACCGCCCTCCTGGGTCACGACTTTGTCTCCCCTACATTGACTCGAGCCTCGAAGCAGGCTTCCAGAATTCACAGCACGGATCTTCCATAGAAAAAAATGACTGAACACTTCAACTCGACCAGCTACGCTGTGCGTACTGAACTTGACTTTCATAATCCCCGTCCCTGGCTGATACCTCCACTACTGCCTGGTGCAGCCTGTCAAAGGTGACTCTCCTGCCATGCATGGGCAATCCCAATTCGCTTCTCCGTATCACAATCCGCAGCCTATTCCCATGCCTTCTCAGGAAGAAGCTATGATGCGGCCTAGCGAAGATCAGCCATATGGAGGCATGTCGCAAGGAATGTCGCAAGATCTCAGCGATGGGTTATCCATCACTTCAAGAACAAATCTCAATGGGGAGCAGCAGTACCCTCCTATTACTCAACCAGCTGCTCAAGACTTTGCATACTCGCGATCCAACCCTGATCTTGTCAAACCTGGAGCCCGTACTGCTTCGCGTCACCATGTTCGCTTGGATGATTCACTGAACGAAAAAATGGGCACCGGTTCGCCTACCAGACCACCTATGTCTGCTCAAAATTCCGCTCGCAGCAGCCCGCCAAGAGGCCGGCCTACGTCCCGCGGTCCTTATGGCATTTTGAACGATGCACAAACTTCGACCGATCAACTAGCGTTTGCTCCTGGTGATTATGGGAATGGAAAAGCCGGGCGTTTGTATCTTCATTTGATCTCTTCCAATATCGTGGTCCGATGGGTCAGTGCGAGTCTACAACTTGCTTGGTGGAAAACTTAAACAATGAATTTGCGTTAGGCCTTCTTCATCTTGCCTATTCTGTTGCTGTTATGGATTCCTGGCATTGTCGGTGTTACAAGTGCTCCCGATGCTAGAGTATGGGGATGTCCGCTTTTATGGTGGAGCATATACTTGACTGTGCTCTGGTGTGGCTGGTGGGGAGCTTTGGCTGCCGCCATGTTGGCACCGCATGTCCTCTACCACACTCTTGGCGTCGTGGCACCTGAGCTCAAGCATTATATCGCATACTTGAGTAACGTCAAACGCTTTGCTGCTCTCGCTGGTTGGGGTTTGTGCCATTTCACCACTCCGTGTATACTCTACTCATCTTTTGGTCTGCAGCTCTGGTAAATTGGATCACCTTCAATCAACTGGTTCTCAAGAATGGTCCATCCGATCGTTCCAATGGTAGTGGTTATATTCTCAGTAAGATTACCTCAGCCTGGTAGGTTTTGCCATGTCAACAGTGTAGAGTTGCTTCTGAGGTTAAGCTGCTCAAGGTTCGGTATCTTCTTGTCGTCATGCATCCTTCTTGGGGAGAAGGTGATCATCCAAGCCATTGCTCGCAACTTCCACAAGAAATCCTATGAGGACCGGATTGCAGTGCAGAAACGTCAAATTCGTGCGCTAACTGTGCTGTACGTGAACTCGCACGACCTTGGGCGATCGGATACCCTTGATGGTGGAGCAAGTCGCTCGGGCTCACCCAATCCATCAAAGATCTTCAAGAGCGCATTGAAGGGGGTGCGCAAAGTCGCACAAACGGGCGCAACAGCTTTGGGAACAGTGGCCAGTGAAATTGCTGGTGAACGTGTCTTGCAACCCAATTCCCCCGCTTCCATGGTCACCAACGCTATTTCCAGCCCGAACAGATCTCGACATCTCGCTCGCCGCATCTTCTGGTCTTTCGTTCCCCGGGGTCGCGATCACTTACAATTGCAAGATGTTGTTCAGTTCTTTGCGAATCGAGATGATGCAGAGGCAGCGTTCTCAATGTTTGATGTGGACGGAAATGGCGATGCAACCTTGGAAGAATGTGAAATGGCTTGCATGGATGTGCATAGGGAACGCTTGGCTCTTGCCAGCAGTATGAGAGATTTGGACTCTGCTGTTGGTCGCCTAGACTCAATCTTGATGTCTGTGTTCTAGTGAGTGGTCTTCTTCTGTACAGTGACAATGTGTGCTAATGCAAACCAGTGTCATCGCTCTGATTATCATCATCGGCTTGATCGATGTCTCCTTTTCTACCTTCGTTGCATCGGCCGGTACCTTAGTTTTGGGACTGTCATGGTTGATTGGCACTAGTATGTGACTTTCCGGAAAGCGAGTGAGCTTTAACTCATCTCTTCTCACAGCTGCACAAGAGATTTTGGCTTCCATCATCTTCCTATTTGTCAAGCACGCCTATGATGTGGGTGACCGAGTCGATATTGATGATAAGAAATACGTGGTGAAAGAAATGCGTTCGTCCTACTTCAAAAGTGCTTCCAATACTTCGCCGAGCTGATTGGTATCCTTGACTGCCAGATCTGCTGTCGACAATCTTCAGAGGGGTCGATGGCAAGATTACACAGATGCCTCACTCTCTGCTGAATACCAAAGTGATCACTAAGTATGTGAATCATGCTTGCAGACCTGATTTGAGTTCGCTGACATACTTCACAGTATCCGTCGATCTGGTGCTATTAGCGAAAACTTCAAGTTCGATGTCGATTTCGGAACTACTTTCGAAAAGATCGAAGCTTTGAGGGAGAAGATGCTCGACTTCTTGGAACGCGAGAGTCGAGACTTTGTGCCTTCTTTTGATGTGGTGGTTGATGGTTAGGCTGTCTCATATTAGGTGTCGAGCTTTGCTAATCACTGCCTTCCCATTTCACAGACATCGAGGGACAAGGCAAAATGACCCTGTTCGTTGTTCTAAAACATTCTGATTATGAGAGGGACTCATCTGGTATGTATCTATAGGAGCGCTGACATCAAGTTCAAAACAAACTGGCAAAATGGAGCCTTGAAGAGCCAACGACGCAACAAGTATGTACCTGCTCCACATTGCCATGTCATTCAGCTGATCTTGCATCCGTAGGTGGATATGCGCGTTGAAGCTTGGCATGGCGTCTCTGGAGATCTGGGGACCAGATGGAGCAGGAAACCCTTCGTACGTTCCTGAGCCTCTGCCAAGAATGAAGCTGATTTTGTATTTCGAATGTAGACCGCCGCCAGCTGATCCGACAGGTGCGGGTTTTCCCTTCCGATGGGAGAACTATGTGATTGATGACATTGCTGTCCAGTTATCAAAATGCTCCCGCCACCCGAGGCAGCTCCTCCATACCGCTCACAGACCTCAAGTAATGCAAATACCACTGCAGCTGGAGAAGAACCCGAAACCGTTCTATTACAATCGTCCAACGATGAGAGTTCGCCCAATTTCTTCTCGAATAGCGAGATCATTAACGACTCTAGATCGTGCGTTTCCTCGATATTGCTTGGAAGAGTGGTACTGAAGCATGACAATGTTTGCGCAGAAATGTGTTTGATGGTCCAGCTGGTCGACGTCCATCTCTAGACACGAACAATGTGGCTGACTTGCAGGCTCAACAGCAAGCCAACCAGATGCGAGAACGCTATGTAGCTCAAACCTCACGAACCGTGCCTGTGGGTCGAGCGAACGACATCGAAATGGCAACCAGACATAGAGGACAGCAATAGAATGTTAATTGGAGGTATAGATGGACATTTCGGAGTTTATTACCATGTGTTTATATAGTACATTCATTTTTACATTTGCATTCTGGAAGCATAGAGCGCTGGCCGCTCGTCATCCAATCAAGTTAGTCATCCAATCGAGTCACTAACACACCGTTACAACATACTCTCGTTCCCTTGGCGCTCGAATCCCTGCTGGTAGAGGTCAACCGACTGTCCAAGATTCATATGCGGAAAGAGCTTACAGATACCCCCAGATCAAATGCATCTGCATCACTTTTGACTACTGCTTGCTCTGCCACAGTACTCGTCGAAGGTTCTGGTATAGGCGGTAGCATGTTTGCAATCTCCTTTTCCACCTGTTCCTTTTTTTGCGAGTTCTTCTGCAACGCTTCCAATCGTTTCGTTCGAGCCAAGATCAATCGATTGCCTTTGACGACATCCAAATCTGAGTAATCGGGTGTTTTTCCTGGGGAAGGACGGTTGGGGAGTTTCAAAATGGCAGCGTTGATGCTTTCGTCTAGATCCATAAGTTTGGATTTGATCGAGATCAGTTCTTCGGCGGTTTGCAAAGCTTTGATGGCTCCGGTTGTGACTGTTTCGAAGTGCGAGAACCGAACAGGACCCAACATGGTCCCCCCTGCCAGCATCATTCGTGAGAAACGCTCCAACGATAGCAAGGTATAGGAGATCCTACCAAACCACCGACTCATCACAACGGCTACGTCTATCGCTCCTTCCGCTTCCATGCATTTCAACATCTTCTCGCCAGCTTTCGCTTCCCCATCATCTTCTCGCCCGCTTCTGACCTCGAAGTCCGTTTCGTCCTGATACCCAACACATCAGATCCAGGCATCTCGTTGACGCGACTTTCGAGAGAAGTAGTTGTTTGGGGGAGCT
>Ga0115846_100346_pt2 | contig 13299 bp, 8 predicted proteins | sample InSIn5gowninarea_2_FD_83860 | JGI IMG/M metagenome (GOLD analysis project Ga0115846, IMG submission 83860)
CCGTGCACGATGATGAGGTTGGGTGCTTTAGTCCGGCGGCATGCTTGGAAAGTCTCAGGCTAGCGACTCCAGAGTGTCCGCTCAAGCTAACCACATCACTCTATCGGCAAGTTGCTATCAGTATCGCCCAGAAACACCTGCCCTCGCTAATCAAACCGTTCGATCCCAACACGCTCCAGGACTATGATGGCTTTCTCCGTCTGCTTTTCTCCCAAAGCGGGCACAAGCTATTGACTCATGCCGGGACGTATGCTCTTAAGCACGGATTGTCTCTTGCTATTGCTAATAGGACTGCCATCCTTATCAAGTTCGCAAGCATTTCGAAGGTGTGCTAAAGCCTGCTCAGCAGCATACTCTATACAGGAGTGGTGGATCTCAAGATCTCCTCCTTGCTCAGAAGCTGTATGGCAACCCCTATAAGGCCACTAGCGGCGACCGCTTTTATCGCAAATAGCAGTGCAGACGGCTCTGTACAATTATCCTAAAGATGCTAGTGCAATAGGGCGTTAGTGGTTAACCCGTGTAGTTGTTCTTGCCTCCATACTCGTTGCAGAGAGTCGCCTTCTTATCGAAAGTCGTAGTTGACGTGCAATCGAGTATCTTTATCCTTATCTCTCACCTAGTCCACAACTTAACTATGTGCCCCTCCGCCTGTTTGATCGCTGCCTTACTTACTGAGTTGACCTCGTAATTACCTAACAACTGATCAAGGTAGTCGAGGCAACATCCAATAAGGCGTAGATCTTGAGAGTTTGGTGGATGATCCAGGTACCGGATATCAAGCTTTCTAATTAAGAATCGATTGCGAGCTCAGGCTGCTTTATGGACCTTAACATTTTCTACAACCAGCCAGATTTGGGCGTCCGGATTGAGCTCTCTGATGCGGCAGTATTACGGATACAGCAGCTGCTTCTAGAATCTAGCCTCGCTTGCTCTGTTTATAAGGCTTTTGTTGCCGCTCCACTACTTGATATGGTTTCTTCTCTCTCAAGTCTCTTCCTTCGCGCGCGTTTCGGCTGCGAGTTTCTGCGTTGATGGATGCTAAACGGGCGTTTGCTGGAGTGCCGGATATCAAAACCTGCTGCTGTAAATACTCACAATCCTCTTTATTCTCCTTATCAGCTGGATCCAGCAGCTCCTTTAATGTATCCTTATCCTCAAGCGTCTCCTTCTTCAAAATAGCGATTGGAAAGCGTATCCGTGGAGCCAAGCAGCAGGCAGCCCATATCTTGATGACAAAACGAGGTTTCGTCCTCGCCTTTGGGTAGGTGTAGGAGTTAACGCTCTCTGGCCGTGAGACCTTCTGCTTATATCGATCAGATCCATTAAAAGAGACGTCCATTTCATCGCTACAGATAACGATAATGCGAACCGTTGGCGAGTGGAGTAGGCGGCTCCATAGCCACCAGAGAAGCGCCAATAACGTCAAGGTCTTCGTGGTGGAGGACGGCCTGACACAGCTGGTTAGTTACTGTGTACCCAGGTGGAACAAGGAGAGGCAAGCCTGCACGACGTGGGCCTAGTTTCAACATAGCTAACAAGTCGTTCGTATCCTCATTCCCAGCTCTCTCTGATGCCCTGCGGCAGATGAGCATAACTGTGGTGGATATCACGCCCAGCTGGCGTTCAATCTCAACTCAGGGCTTCTCCAGCTGGAAGCGGTACGCCAGGATAACAACCTGGAGAGCAAGAGGGGTATCGACAGCGCCAGGAGTGCGGCGCATCGTCAGAGTACTGCACTCGGCGCTGTATTTAGTGCTACGTTAATAATTATATACAGACTCGCCACCACTTGGCAGACCTCGCTAGAAGCGCGTGACTTATTGTCCTCATGGCTGTGTCTAGTAGTAAATTGCCAGTCGCTGTTCATGCATCAGGGTACAGAAGCTTCTTCATTCGGTCAAGTGTTCTGCGTCCCTTAGGCGCAATCAGGTGCCCGGCTGTGCAGCGTGCTAGGCTTTCTTTCCCACCCAAGGCCCTTCTGGTGTTCCCGTCTAACCCTTGCAGAATCTAGCCTCTGTATTCCTTGCCTATTTAGCTGAAAGGGAGGCTGCATCAGCCGAAACTTGGGGATCGCCGATTGCGACACGATCTTTTGACCACTACGGTAGAATCGAACCCAGGGTACAAGAGGACAGCCCGCTTGCAGCGGCGCGGCTTCCTTTGGGATTGGAGAAGGTTAAGCTCATAAACTCATCACTGTTTCAAGCCAAGGGACCTACTGAGAGGCCATGCTAGCTTGGCGACCTTGGGTTTCTATGTCTGAGTATATCTCGAATAATGGTACGTTTCTTGAGGTGCAAACATAGTGGAGGGCTTATAGAAGGAGTAAGAGAGTAGTAGTGGTGGATATAATTATAGATTACATCAAGTTCTAAGGAACACGGTCGGCGGACGCGGAGGCCAAAGATAAGATCAACAAAAGAAGAGTGCTAGGAGGTCATGCCAGCGAAAGTACGTTGAAGTTTATTATGAAACGAGAACGAGGAAGCAATAATCGCGTCCTAGGTGGAGCCATTAGATGCAGAGGATGGCATCGCGGTCAGGACCTGTCCCTCCTCGTTCCCCTTCACCCTAAGCCTCACCCTCTCCTGCTTCTCTTTCCTCCACCTATGCACCGCCCCCGCCGCAAACCCTAGGTAAACGAAATACAACACACTAATGATCGCTGCCAGCGTCGAACGCATAATTGTTAGGGTGGTCCACACGGGCGGGTATACCTGCTCGGCGCCCACGTCGATGATCACAACCATGACGGCGGCCTGAAACCAGAGGCCGGCGCAGATGATGGAGAGGACGAGGGCTGCGATGGGGTGCAGGCGCGAGGTGATATAGGAGTAGATATGCAGGGGGAGGTGGAGGGATTCGAAACAGAGGCAGACGAGGGGAGAGATAACTTCGTGGCTGTGGGAGGTTGGCAATGCTCCACGCCCTGTCGAAAGGAAGGGTGCGGGCAGCTTAAGTAAGGGGGGCACTTACGGGCCATCTTGATAACTTTCATACATGGTCCACCGGATTGGTGGGTAGTTTACCGAGTAATGCTTCCTTGCTCGGGCTTTATTATACCGATCGTCCCATATGCGGCTGTAGACGAAGGTGATGATGGTGAAGACCCAGACGAGGATGAATAGGATGCTAATGGGGATTAGGAGGCAGGGTCCGCGGCACGGCTTGCCATGCCAGCGGCGGTCGCATGGGCTGGTGAAGACACTGCGGAAGCGCATGACTAGGTTGGGTTCGAGGAGTTAGTCGGGGATTACCCGAGCGGTGGTAATAACGATCTCTGAAGCTTCTGCAGTCGTCTACTTGATTGGTAGTTGCTTGTTGGATGTTTGCTGTCGCGGATTATGAGGATGGTGGACTTTAGGAACTTCGAATTAGAGTTGAACGGACAAGAAATTGAGGCCACTTGACTTAGGGTCTCTAACTGGTTTTGTGTGAAAGCTGGGAAGATGGCCGAAAGCTAAGTGCGTAACGCAGGAGATTTAACTAAATAGAGAACGAGGACCTTACGACGTAGCTCGAAGGTGACGTGGATGATCGGCAGCAATCCTTCGAAGCACTGCTTCACTGACCCCATGCTCATAACGATCGCTTCCGAGCGGCAGGGGAACCACTAAGGACCACCACACCAAAATATTACGGGCCGCCCCTGCTGGGCGAGCGTTTGCTCATTAGAATAATCGTATTGATGGCTCGTTCCCAATGAACCTAAGCCCATTTCAGCGGTTTTCTGACCACCTGACTCACTGTGAACTATCTACATTCTGGGCTCGTTTGGCCACTCGTTGACAACGTCCTTAGAACCAAACTTCTCCACAGCTGCCTCCAAGAAGCTCACACGCTCATCCTTACTAGCCGTAACCTCCCAAGTCAAGTCAGTGAAGAGCATATACTCCACAATATTGGATGTAACTGCACGAGGCCCCTTGCCTATCCCTTTGTTGGGCCAGGTACTGGGCCGGGTGCTGGGCCGGGTGCTAGGCTGTGCACGAACCACTATCACAAGTCTTGGCATAGCCTCACATTTCCCCGCATTTGGCAACCAACCCAACCCTCAACACTATGCCACCAAAACGCGCTAAGAAAGAGCCAGGAAGCTCACAGAAAAATACTATAGACTTACCGGAGTTGATTCCAGGTCTAATCCCTGAATTTGAGCCATGTTGGGTGGAGGACCGTCAGCCTGAAGTCAAGATACCAAAGGGCATACTATACGAGAATCCTATCACTATATTTAACCTCTTTATATCTGAATGGTTCTACAAGACATTGCTGAAAACACAAACGCGTATGCGGATACGCACCAACCTGATCCTGATCAGTTCAAGAATCCTCGTCATTGGAAACCTATCACAATGGATGAGATTCGCTCGTATATTGCCTGCGATATCTGTATAGGCCTGCATCCATTCACTTTCGCGTCTGTAGAGTTACAGCATGCACGAGTCATTGGCAGCCGAGGTCTGCTGTGGGGAGCTCAGCTGTTTCTGCCGTTGCTGTAGACTCTTGAACATTAGGAACACGGGTTCTCCACGATGCAGAATGTGGCCTCGTCATATTCCGAAGGATGATGTTTCGATTTTTGCACCCTATCGCAGGGCTTGACCGACTTGACAAATTCTCTCGGCAATGCGGTTGATGCTAGTATGCTCACCATAATGCACTTGACGCTGGCTAAGATATGTTACAGAGCATCCTCGAAGACTTCTCGCAGACAGGAAATCTGTATGAGAGCGATCATGGATCTGTCAGCGAAGGTGCTTGCGTGCATCTTGCTCAACACATCAATCTATACGGGTTCATGAACGATACCGTCATTGTCAAATCAGGTTGTGGATGCTTCATGCCTACAGTCACCAATCACTGAAGTATCGCCTGTGTACGCATGGATACACGACCATGTTACTCCTCTGAATGACAACTCATCTGCAGTTGACAACAAAACGAACTCGTTTCACGAAGATACTGAGCCAGCAGAGAAGAGAACAAAAGAATCGGGGTGTTGCGAGAGGCGAAGAGCAAGCGGCGAAAGACGGTCGGCCAGCCACATTCGTAACCAGATTGTCAAACGGGGTTTACTACAAAGGGAAACGTCACGCCTTACTCACATATGCAACGGATAACAGTGCTGTCGTCGACGCTCTATTGGAGACGAAAAGTTCGAGGTCGTACGAAAATATCAACGTGAAGGCGGCTACCCATTGGAGTTTCAGAGGCGGTTACCAATTAGCCTTCCACATCCGAAGTGGATTGGATGCGGCAGTGCATCGATTGACATTAACTGTGTTTCTGTTCTCGCTTTGTACTCGACAAGCACGATCCGCTTTTAAACAGTAATAAAGTATGCCTTGACGTGGTTGTCTCATTGGTAATTCCGTCTTTGGTGTGCACAGATACGATACGGAAGAGTCACTGACTTGATATCAAGGAAGAGAACTCAGATATCAGATTAACTGAACAGTCTTGATTGCCGACTGCCTTTGTACTGTGTCTTTGCGGAAAGCAGTGTCACGCAGCGCTAATGGCGATTGAACAAAGAAAGATGTAGAGAACCTAGTGTTTTGCCAAGGAAACTTTACAAACCGTGGGGACCTGTATCAAGCGGTCCAATTTCCTAGAGCAGGCTAACCACGTATTGCGGAGGATCTGAACCCAATACTGAACCTGAAGTAGACATCGTATCTGACAAGATAGCGAGGTACCGACAACTCGACGATATGGGGACATCGTCATGTAACATGATGCCTTATCAACTAAGGCCTACTATTTCAAGAGGCACCTCTTGGACCACTAACAACTCTGTCTTGCTTTGTTCACCCTATCACACAACTCCAGTCCACCAAGCGCTGCTGTAAAGCTTTCAGCTGAGGCTTGGCACATACTGCAGTGCGGCCTCACTCGTATCGTCAAATCAATACAGCGTACGTCGGTCGCCAACTTTTGAACGCCACAAGGCTGATTGCACTCACGCCTCGTATCCACCCGCGAACGAATCTTTCGCCACGGGGCATTACAGACGAGATGATGTTATCAGGGTCTATGGTTTGCAAGGCCAGTGAATCAGCTGGTTGTGTTGCACACCTCTGCATCGATGCGCTATCTCGCTTCAGGAAGCGATAACTGAGACTTGTTCGAGGTGCGCGTGTGGGCCGTCCACGTGTCAGGCATTGGATAGCCGTTCCCCTGGCGAGAGGTTCTAGCAACGGCGAAGGAGTCATGGCTAGTTGTGCAGGTGATCTACGACAGAACATCACCTCTACCTATGGAATATCCGGATGAGTAAGCTCCGCGGGCAGGATGTGTCTCATGGGAGTACTGGATAGATCATTCGCCCATGCTACGCCTTGCTCACACGCTACTAAGGTGAGTGCAGGGAAGCTTTCGTTGCTGCCTGGAACTCAGCCTCCACTCTTTCCACGTCCTTTACCATTGGCACTCTTAATCGCTGAGCACCTTCCCGATCTACTATAACCTGGCTTGTTTAGACGGAGGCTCTTGACGAGGGATTGTATTACAGGTGTTGGGGGCGTTCTGCGTCCATGAGATTAAATCATTTTTCATGTTCCCTTCCGCGGTCATCCGGTTGCGTTCTCATAACTCGGATAACCCGTCTGTTCCGCACCATTCCACTCCTTGCATGCTTTCCTTCTGCAGATACCTACTTAACCTGCCGAAGTACTGATACCTCCATCATGCACACGGCATTAAGATTTGTGCAAATTCCCTCAGTGGTTGTCCGCTTCCTTGAGTTCGTATCTGCAGTCGTTGTTGCTGGAATATTGGGCCGCTTTCTATACTTGTTAGACCTTGGACATGCTAGCACAGATGATCGCATCATCTACGCCGAAGTAATTGCTGGCATCAGTATTGCGTGCTCTCTTGTCCTCATACCTCCGCTACGCTATTCTTTCTATGCTTTCTTACTCGACTTGGCATCGTCGATCTGCTGGATGGTTGCTTTTGGGTTGCTTAAGAACGTGAGTCCTTCGAAGCCCATTTTCGGCCTAAGTGTTTCATCCATCTCATGCATCATGCCAAATGCTAAAGGTCAATCACAAACAACAGCTCAGTGGCAGTCATACCTGCTCTTCTCCTTCGTGCTGAAACTACTGGAGCTATTACTGGGGCAGATTTTGGTATAAGTACCCCTGGTGCAGTAATCACTCCAGCTGCGGTTGGTTCAGTAGGGTGTAGTCAATGGCGTGCTACCCTTTCGTAGAGTCCTATCGGAGGAAGCTGCTGATTTGTCAACGCGTTATTTGTAAGTCCTATCCGTACATCTTCCTGACATCTATACCCATAGCTGATATAGATATAATAGGGCCTCTATATCTTCATCCTTGATCACTACGGATAGGTCGATTAGAGCTGATGTTGTAAACAATACGAGAGATCGGTAAGTGTGTTAAATTCTTTTCGAGCGCATTTTGCAAATTACAGCTTTGCCCTTGTATTCTGACAGATGTCAGGTAACACTAGTGGAGGGAGACACAGCACACGTGGGGTTCACCGGGTTATATAGATCAGTGGGTATGAACATGTGATACCCCAATATGTAAGCGGAGAATAGAATGAATTCTGTAAGATCCTGGGGCCGTTCACCCTGGTTTTCTTGCATGAGAACGATGAGCTCAAGTGGCGTGTTCGAGAGGAGGCGTAGACGGGGGACGGTAAAGACATATGCTCTTCCTGACTGCACAGGTCCCAGAGTTACTTTGACAACGCCGCTCATCACAGCAGTGTCCGAAGCCAGTAACGCGTAACGATCAAAGCCGCTTGCGCCATGTCCCCTAGACATGCTATACTACAACTGGAGGGCAGGGGCATGAGTGATGCTGATCCCTTGTCCTCGAGCTTGCGGTGCTTCCGCTCGATCCAGGCCGTGGTAACGGCCGTGGAAGCGGTGGATGACGCTAAGAACAGCCAGTTCCGCAGGAATTCATCGTCCATTAGGGAGAAGAGCTTGACGATCTTAGCGAACCCCTCGTGGGCGCCTGGGGGAAGGCTCGGATCAAACTCCGGTGTATCGCTGCCAAGGGGTGGCAGCATCACTTGTCTGTGATCAACAACGGCTAAGACCCGCTCGTGTATGAAGGCTGCCCAGTACAGTCTCTGCCTTCTTGCTCGTTCTTGAACGTCGAGTTTTGACACGGCAGCGGCATCGTCCATCCGTAACATTAGCATCATCGTGATCGCTTCTTGCAGATAGAAGAACGCCATGTCGAACTTGCGCAGCGTCATTAGGCAGTTGTGCAGAAACAGGGAGACCATGATCAATCTGATGGTGACTTCGCCACTCAACAAACTTGCCCCGCGCAACTCGGTTGATCTTAATGATAGGTAGAAGGTCTGTTTCGAAACGTTAGGATCGTGCGTTGGATCAGTCTTTGTAAGATTTATTGTGACAGCTCCAAGCGCATAAACAAGCGAGCAATGCTCTCTGCTCATGTGCATGAGACTGACGGACTCCCTGATCTCCCGTTCCGTGACGATTGGGCACAAGGAATAGACATTGCATCGGTAGTCTTGAAGCAGATCCAGGAAGAATGAGGCATCATAATGGGGACCTATATCGGATATGAGCATGGTCCATGCGACTTCACCTCGTGCCTGCATGGACCACGTACCGAAGGTACTGCGACCACAAAGCCATCTGCCGCTTAAAGAGCCTTCTCCGCTGACCTCCGCACCTATTGAGGATACTCCCGGTAGCACGTTCAGGTTCTGGGTGGTGTGTCTTCGTGATAGTTCTATCACCCTCAGCATATAACCCGCTGGCCATACATCGGAAAACGCGCTGGATCAAGCTAGAGCACGATGTTTGAACTTACGGGATTCCGCACCCAGCCATACGTCGCCTGGACTGACTAGCGGCGCATGGTCTGAAGCTGTAGGAACAGTTGTTGTGCAGCCGCTTGCAGCGCTTTTCATCCGAACGACGGGCAGAGGTTCTTCCATAGTTTTTGTAGCTAGTCCCGATCTCGAGGGTAAATCAGAGGGGCTTGCACCATTACTACTCCGTTGTTTGTACTCTGAGATGAGCCGGCCCCGTTTGAAGGCATTTCTCTTTTGTTGCTTGGTCCGATACACACAGCGGAGATTCAAGTGACTGCACTGTGAGCACCTCTGCTGGCCGTTGCACTTGACTTTCCGTAGCCTGCAGGCATCACAAGCCTGAGCGACGCGCTTGGTGCCACCCATCATGGAGGCTTGTCGAAGTATCAGAGCACCAGCTCCTTGGATCAATGTTTTCCTGACAACCGTGAGATTAAACCCTCTTGTATGGACTTCTGTCTGGCTAACCCATTGCTTGGTGTACACGTGACCGGTTTTGCACGGTTGAACGAAGATGCAAGTGCAAATGCAGGTTGCGTTGCAGTAGTTTGCGCGGAGCTGTGGGGGCCCATCCTCCAAACCCGGTTTTGGCTCGGTCGGTAGGCCGCTCCCTGTCAAAGCTCCCGTAGTGCGATCGAGCACATCACGGCATCGGCGCATGGGGTGCCCCCGCTCTAACGTAGTGGCATGATGAGTTCACTGGCGTAATGTAGCGGGTTCTCACAACGCCATCTACTTTGTGACCTTGGGAGCAACAAACGATGTTCTGACCAAGACCCAGCGCCTAGAGTGGCGCCTAATACCCCTCTATCCCGCCTTCAGATTCATCCCAACTGTTCGGATTGACCCACCCTGGCCTTCATGTTCGAGAAACTCCAAGGACGTCTGACTCAACCCCGTACGCGGTCTTCAGAGACGCCAAGATCGGAAGAACATTGAATGGTTGGCGAAGATGCGAGCGACGTGATGGAGGGACGAGGCCAGTTACCACCGCTCTATGGGCGACTTTGTGAGAGGTAAGGATTGTTCGTCACAACTACTCGCACGTTAACCGTTGCCTTTGGCCGCAGTCAAAACAGATGGGTGCGAACATGCTTTGACATAAGTCTTACCGATGTGCTAAGACGAGGTCCTGGTTATTTCCTGGCGGGCTCGCTAATAGCACATGGGCTATGCTTTCGCACGACTCGCGTTCACTAACCCGTTGAAGTTAGATGGTCAAAGTAAACACAAGTCCTTGGCGTTCCTGTCGACATGCGGCGTTAAGCCAACAAGCCAAACACGGGTGTTATAGTATTCTAATTTCTAGTATTATCATATTTACTCTTTAATTTCTTGGTTTTCTAATCCTTTAAATTATTTAGCTTTTTAATTCTTAACTTGTGAATCTTGTTTCTAAGTCTGATCCATGAGTAAAGTAATGTAAGATTAGATATAACTCATAAGTGTAAATATCAAAATTAATTTCTAAAAGGGAAACTTATAATGTTAATACTATTATTTTGAGATGTAATAAGTTATTAAAGCTATACACATACTAGTCATGGTGTTGGAGCTGTGTTTTTGCGTATCACTAGAGTGCGAGAAAGGCGCTCATGACGCGGCACTGTTCATCACACAGTCGCTTACGTTACTGGTTTGTGTGTTGTGAGATCCAACAGCACATTGATGATTGCGGCTCCGTGTACGGCGACTTTTGCGGAGTGACAGCAGGAGCGGGGAGAAGCAGAGGTTCACCCAATCGTCAATGCCGTCGGATGAGAGACTCTGGCAAGGCTGCCGCTAAGCTGAATTCAGTAAAGACTAGCGATAGAGATCTCACTTCGGACTTGCCATCTCGTTTCGCTCTGTCTGCCACTCACTTTCCCATACCTTTCGTACTTCTCCATTCAGATTGCTCTGCACGGAGCTCCGGGCCACGTACTACTCAGTAGGGTTGTTAATCGAACTTCTCAAGTCTACTTGCTTTCAACCGTTAACAAACGGGCTTCCTTGGCCCATCCAGCGCTGTGCCACGCAAATTGCTTAAGGTGCTTCACTGGGATACTTGTTCGGTTTCACGTTCCACACGTAGTTGGGTCCTTCCTGCCCTCTGCTCCCCATACATATCGTGCGGATGATCCACCTATGGATATTCGGCATCAACATCCCACTACTACAACCCTAACCAAACTACTTTGTCTACGATCGCGATCTCTCTCATGGTGCTCTCCGACTCTCACCCTTCTTTAAATCCCTCCAAACCCCCTCCCGCGAACACAAATGGCTTGCTACCTTTCCATGGTTCCCTACTTGTCCGCATCGCATCTCTCTGACGAAAAACCGCTAGCGTCTCCTGATTTCCTCTTCGAAAACACCAGAGCCTTGCAATCCACTACTTGCGCTGCGAATCAGTCCTCCCGCTTCTACTCCGTGACCCACTATGGACGCATCGAAGCTACTACAGCTGCAAACAGCTGCCGCATACTTGTCTACTCGGCCTAAGCCTCGACCTCTTCAGGAGATAGTCGAAGTCAGCGACGACAGTGCGCCTGGCAGCACTTCATCCTCGCCTACGGATTCGGACTCATCTACAACTTCAACCACACCTGCGCTCCAAATCATCCGCTGCTCGCGATGTCAACGAAGCGCCAGCATCAGTTCAGGTCTGGGGAAGAGCGGCATGGTCTCCTTCGGCACGAATTTGTACTACTGCAAGCGGTGTGCCAGGATTGTTGGCTATGGGAGTGGGGATTGAACGGAAGAGCAAGGGCGACATCTCTTTGACATACCGAGCATCGCATTAAATGCAATACTATAGATCACACGGCAGACACCACGACTGGCCATTCCAACATGTCTCGTTACAAGGCGCATGACACCATGAATGTTTTAGGCTCACGCCGTTTACGGGTCATACCAAACGAAGCAGCATCCTTTACGCCATCAGTAACTTGGCTCGGCACGGGAAAGGTTTCAGTGAACAAACGAAGGAGCACTAGGGACTTGGAAGCGGTAGAGAGCGCTGGCAGGCTTTGGGTCACCCCGTTTTCCTGCATGAAAGTTGGGGGGTCTACTGCGAGGCTGCCGGAAGGTCGTGTCAAAGTACGTTCTATGAATGAGAGTATCTAGAACATCTCATCCCCTAAAACCTGCCTGTAAGAGTCTAACGGAACATGCCACATTCGAGCGGGTGGAAAGAGTGCCTCGGAAGCTCCACGGTGCAAAGCCAGTTCAGCCCGATAATAGGTTGCCCCGCACGTGGGCTGTTCTATCAATGTGTGCAGAGAGGAGCAAGAATCGCTCCATAAAAATCCAGGCTGCAGTGAGCTCTTCCCATTCCTCGATCGGACTTGTCCAGTGACCATTACCGGTGGGTGTAGCACAACCACTGCCTTCAAGAACTTTGAGAATGTCGGCGCAGATTCTATCAGAGTTTAATCCTTAAGTGGACGTGGACAGTGTTGTGATTCCATCTGCGTTTGCAGACGACGGTTTACTGTTGGCGGTAGCAGAAGTCGCACTAGCTTCCAACGGCCCAAATGCGAATCCAGGCGCCGAAGTCTGGCGCATACCCTCGGCTGACGGGTGGCGAGACCGCTCTGACCTGAATGTTGGGTTGGGGTTGGGGTTGTAGCTGTAGAAGGGCTGCTGCGTGACTTCACCCCCCAACGTGAGGAAGGAAGTGTAAGGATTCACGGAGTCCAGTACACTGCCAAGGGGAAGCTGCGACTCGGTCGGCAGTGACGTAGAGAACAGACCGAAGCTTGGATGCTGCGGCGATGGATCAAAGCTGGGCATCTGCAGCGGATAAGGGTATGCAGCCGGCATCGGCTGTCGTTGCTGGGTTTGCAGTATGTCATGATTGGAGGTGACTTGCTGCGGCGACTGCCCTTTCCCCGCGACATGCACACTTGAGAACGACCGTGACACCGATGGTCGGATCTCAGTTGCTGGCTGCGGCTGGAGAGTTGTCTGCAGCGACTGGGCCGGCAAGGACATTCTCCACTGCTCTCCAGGTTCTGCTGCTTCAACGGGACTGGTAGTGGCAGAATAGCTGCGCTGACAGCCAGGCATTTCTTGAGCAGTTGCGGGGGTTACTGACCGAGCGTGTCCTTGTGGCTCGAGCTTAGGAGTGAAGGGCACCAGATATGGTGATTGACAATGTGAGCGAGGGGAGTGATGAATCATCTGAGGAGGCAGCATTGGTGATATCACGGGCTGTTGTATCTTGTGGTGCGAGAACTGAGGAGCCTGGGGATATAGTTGCATCCAGATGGTGTTCACGCCTTGCTCAAGCAGAGCAGTGGGCGTCAGATGTTGAGTGGTGGAGTAAGCCTGGAGCTGCTTGTTGAAGCCTTCAGATGTCGTTTGCAGGTGCACGGTGACACGTCGATATTGCGCCGGCAGGTCTTCGTCCTCTTCCTCGTACATCTCCTCGTTAACGACATCTTGTTCCGTGACTCGCAGTGCGCGACCGGT
>Ga0115846_101028_pt1 | contig 13293 bp, 10 predicted proteins | sample InSIn5gowninarea_2_FD_83860 | JGI IMG/M metagenome (GOLD analysis project Ga0115846, IMG submission 83860)
CATTATTATTAGTGACAAGTGAATATAATATGGTTGATATCAAGTAATAAAATTTGGTACAGTGTTTACTTCAGTAATACTAGTTATTACATATATATTATCCAAACTAGTTGTACCTGAGTTGGCGTAAAGCAGTGCAGATCCTAATAATATAAAACAAGAAGAAAGCCCTCCTAATAAGAAATAAGTTAAACCACTTCCAGTGGCCAATTCTGAATCTCTATATAAAGTAGAAAGAATATATAAACCATAACTTTGTAATTCTATTGAAAGAAATATCGAAATTAAATCAGCAGTGCTTATTAAAAAGGCTGCTCCACACAGTATAAAGACGATGATTAATGCATATTCTATAATACGAAATTGTTCTCCCATTTTGTTTGAAATGGCATTTTTGTTGTATGTAAATCTAAAAAAAAGTAGATTGTACAAAGATGAATATTCTTTAATATAAACTTTTCTAGGATAAAATGCTGTAAGTGTTAGTATTACAGCACTAATTATAAATATAAATATGTTAAATGTTTGGGTAAATGTGGTTACATTAAATAAACCTCCATAAATACCTATTCCTGTACCTAAAGGTTTAATAAATAAATTATTTCAAGCTAAAAAACTTGTGGAGATCAATCCTAATATCACAACTCTGGAAAATAATATAGATTTATCTTTTCTTAATGTTAAAGCATTTGAAAGTAATAATAAAATTAATAATGATATAAGCATGTAAGGAATAGGTGATTTGAACACCTAACCTTCCGTGTGTAAAACGGTTGCTCTACCAGTTGAGCTAATTCCTTTTTGTAATCTTTTTTTTTTCATTAAAAACTTATCACCTGCTCTAATACCACTTTTAAAAATAAAACAATTAAAAATTAATATGTTATATTCTTATCATTAGTGTATATATTGTTTAATCTGCATTTAATGAGCCAGAGGAGAAATTCGAATTCTCATTCTTAATGCATGAAATTAATGTTCTATCCAATTGAACTACTCGGGCTGTGCTTAAGTACAATGTGCGTATATAATTATTGCAAAAATTTTTGCTTTAAAAGATAATCATAGGGTGGATACCCTGACTTGAACAGGAAACCTACTGTGCCACATACAGTTGCTCTACCTATTGAGCTACATCCACCTTTTATGTTGGAGTGATTCGAACACTCAATAGTAAATACCAAAAATTTATGACTTACCGATTAGTCTACAACATATTTAATATATAAAAGTGCTTTAGATATTGTTAAATCTGAACATTATATTAAGGCTACCCTAAACGTAATACGAATTTTATACTTTAAAAATCATGAATGTTAAGGTAAATCCGACTTGAACGGATAAGATTTAAAATCAAATAGTCCTAAGCTATTCATGTCTACCAATTCCATCATTACCTTTTTATATGATTAAATCATATATAACACTATTAGCAATGTATATAAATGCTCGAGATAAGATTTGAACTTACAACCTAAACATCTTCAGAGTTCCGCTCTACCGGGTTGAGCTTCTCGAGCTTTAAGTTATATATATTTTTTTTAGACTAACATGGAGATATTAGGACTCGATCCTAAAATAACGATATGCAAAATCGCAGTTTTACCAGTTAAACTATATCCCCTTTTACAGCGCCCCTCCTCCGCGCCGCACAGTCATTGGCTCCTTGTATTACTTCTAATAAGCAAGACAATCAGTTCTCATTGTGTGACGATGTTTCTGCATAACCCAACTATCTCGTCAAACAGTTTCCAATGTACTAAGTACTAAACAAATCTAGCTTCTTACATTTGTATCTGGTCGTATAAAAACAGCCAATAACCCACCTGGGGATCGAACCCAGGATATAGCAGTGAAAGTGCCATGTCTTAACCACTTGACTAGTGGGTCTATATAATGTATTTAGCTTTTAAAAACTTTAATAAAGGTGTATTAAATAAAATGTGAAGTGTAATACTAATATAGATGTGTTAAATACAATAGTAATAGATACATCTTTTCATATGTAATGCATTATATATAAACCTATTTATCATACTAGTTACTATAGGATATACTTTTTATTTATACGTGTATAAAAATAAAGAAAGTCAAAAAGAATTAATTGACCAAAATAACTCACCTGTACAGCTTATTAATCAAATAAAAGGATATTTTCATATAAATCCTTTTATTGCAATAAGTTTGTCCATTACTTTATTCTCATTTGTGGGAATTCCTCCCGTGATAGGTTTCTTTGCTAAACAGATGGTTTTAAGTGCGGCTCTAGATAACGGTTATGTGTTTATGGCGCTTATTGCCATATTAACTAGTGTTGTAGGGGCAGGATATTACCTTAATCTGGTTAAACAAATTTTCTTTTATAAACAAGATTATCTAAAAAACCCTTCACTTTTACCAAACCATGTGAAAGATGGATTTTTCAAAAACTCTTATGTGAGTAATTCACACTTAGTGGGATATATTTCACCTAATGGAGAAGGAGAAAATAGTTCATTTTATAATGTTCAAAAGGCAAATAAAAAAGTCTGATTTAAACCAGAAAATATAACAGTAAATAGTTCTCTTAGCGGTAGTATCTCTATAATAACACTATTATTGGTATTGTTTATATACATGCCAACACAATGATTCAATCTAGTTAATATACTAACTCTTATATTATTTAAAGCATAAATGACAAGTCAAACTTTCTTTTTAGTATTTATACCTATATTGGCTATCATATTATTAGCAGTAAATCTAATCTTTGCTCCTCATAATCCCTATGAAGAAAAAGATAGTGCTTTTGAATGTGGATTTCACTCATTTTTAGGACAAAATAGAAGTGAGTTTAGTATCTCTTTTTTTATATTTGCACTATTATTTTTATTATTTGATTTAGAAATATTGTTAGTATATCCTTACATTGTAAGTGCATATGTGAATGGTATATTTGGTTTAATCATTATGTTAATTTTCTTTTTAGTGTTAACTCTAGGTTTTGCATTTGAATTAGGTAAAAATGCACTATCCATAGAAAGTAGACAAGCGAAATAAACTATAAAAATAACTAGTCCATTACATAATAAATATTTTATTCTGTATTAGTATTTTCTATTAAACAAATGAATAAATACATTTTGTATTAGTATTGTCTATACATAAATGTATAAATAACAAATAATGAATAAAAAGGAAGGTTCCATTTGTTGGTATGATGGGTTGAGCTGTAAACTCAATAGCTGAAGCTGTCGAAGGTTCGATTCCTTTTCTTCCTATATATTGAAGTACATAATTTATAGCCTTTATAGCTCAACGGTAGAGCGGAATACTGTTAATATTCTGATATATGTTCAATTCATATTAAGGGCTTAAATACAGATGTATTTAATGCAATAAAAAACGTGTTAGCTTAATGGTTAGAGTGTTGTGCTACGGACACAATTGGTGCAAGTTCGACTCTTGTGCACGTTTTATGTGCTGGGGACATGTTGTAAAAGGTTTACATTTTGATTGCAGATCGAAAATTTGGGGTTCAATTCCTCCGTGTCTCTATATGTTAACAATATATAACTCTTACTAGCTCAATGGTAGAGCAGGATACTTCTAATATCTGGATCTGAGTTCGAATCTTGGGTAAGAATTTGGCATAATATTGTATGCCATAATATTAACAGATCATTAATATAATATGTTTATATAAAGTTTTCTTCATAAAGATTAATAGGTATAACTATTTATAAAATATATTTTAATAATCTTTACTTTTTTGCACATAAAACTATAAACATCTATATCGTAAACAAATTTTTATATCATGACTAACCTATTTACTAATTTTTTTGTAACTTGTGATGCTCCTAGACCATGAGGTCTTTATTTCCAAGATAGTGCTAGTCCTCAAATGGAAGCACTTATTGAATTACATGATAATATTATGTTTTATTTAGTAATAATATTATTTGGTGTGGCTTGAATCATAATATCTGTGATTAGAAATTATGTTAATGATAAATCACCTATTAGTAACAAATATCTTAATCATGGTACACTGATAGAATTAATTTGAACAATCACTCCTGCCTTAATATTAATCTTAATCGCTTTTCCATCTTTTAAATTATTATATTTAATGGATGAAGTAACAGATCCATCATTAACAGTGTTTGTAGAAGGACACCAGTGATATTGAAGTTATCAATATCCTGATTTTCTTAATGATGATGATGAAGAATTAGAATTTGATTCATATCTAGTGCCTGAATCAGATTTAGAGGATGGAGCATTAAGAATGTTGGAAGTTGATAATAGAGTTATTTTACCAGAATTAACTCATGTTAGATTTATTATATCTTCTGGAGATGTTATACATTCTTATGCTTGTCCTGCTCTAGGTATCAAATGTGATGCCTATCCTGGAAGACTTAATCAAGTTTCTGTTCTTGTGAATAGAGAAGGAACATTTTTTGGACAATGTTCAGAATTATGTGGTATTTTACACAGTTCTATGCCTATTGTTATAGAATCTATATCACTTGAAAAATTCTTATCTTGATTACAAGAACAATAAAAAAGCTTAATTATACTAAAAATATAATAAAGCTAAAAAATAATAATAAAAAAGTATGCATGTATATATGTCAAGCACATATTAGTGAACTAATCGTATATGGTTTTTATTAAATCTAAAAATATACTTAACACTGTTTATTTATACAAACATCGGTTTTTTGTTGTTTTAGATATTTTATTATCAATATGTTATATTTTCCTACACTTATTTCAATTATAGAAGTAATACTGGTTACAGTACCAGTTCTTTTAACTGTAGCTTTTGTTACAGTAGCTGAGAGAAAAACAATGGCAAGTATGCAAAGAAGACTAGGTCCTAATATTGTGGGATATTATGGTCTTTTACAGGCATTTGCAGATGCTTTGAAACTCCTTTTAAAAGAATATGTATCACCTACACAGGCAAATTTAATATTATTCTTTCTTGGACCTGTTATAACTTTAATCTTTTCATTATTAGGTTATGCTGTAATCCCATATGGTCCTGGTTTAGCTATCTGAGATTTTAACTTGGGTATATTATATATGCTGGCAGTTTCTTCACTTTCTACTTATGGTATATTATTAGCAGGTTGATCTGCCAACTCTAAATATGCTTTTCTAGGATCACTTAGAAGTACAGCACAATTAATAAGTTATGAATTAATTTTAAGTTCAGCAATATTACTAGTGGTATTGCTAACAGGAAGTCTAAACCTAACTGTGAATATAGAAACTCAAAGAGCAATCTGATTTATTGTTCCTTTATTACCTGTATTCATAATATTCTTTATAGGATCTGTAGCGGAAACTAATAGAGCTCCTTTTGATTTGGCTGAGGCAGAATCTGAATTGGTTAGTGGGTTTATGACAGAACATGCTGCAGTCATATTTGTCTTTTTCTTCTTAGCTGAGTATGCAAGTATAGTACTTATGTGTATATTAACTAGTATACTTTTTCTTGGAGGATATTTACTAGATTATACATTGCTATACTTCATTTTACAAGATACTTATTTAGGTTATGTACTTAGTGATACTATAACATCACTAAATACTCCTTTAATCGAAGGTCTAATTTATGGTCTAACTATAGGTATAAAAACTTCAATTATGATATTTGTTTTTATATGAGTGAGAGCTTCTTTTCCTAGAATACGTTTTGATCAGTTAATGTTATTCTCTTGAACAATATTACTACCTATTGTTATAGCATTTATAGTGTTAATGCCATGTATTATATACAGTTTTGATATAATACCTAGTAATATATCTTTATTATAAATATATTAAGTATGTTACATATAAATACGTTAAATACAATAAAAAAAAATATTTATAAATCTATTTTAAAGTAATTGTGTAGTAATAACATGCACAAATATAATAAAAGAATTTAAAAAACAAAATAAAGTAAATAAATTATGATACCAACAAATAGTTGCAAAGCTACTTGAATTACAATTCATCTAAAGTGGCTTATAATTTTTTCAGCTTGTGTTTGATAAAAAAGGTTCATTCAAGTCGCAAATAGAAATTGCTACCTGTTTTGCGCTTAAATCCAGCAAGAGTGTATAACTATCACAGGTACATATAGCAACCCCACTGTATAAGTATGGCTCATGATGAATTTAATGCGATGTATCTATGAATAAGGCTACCCCCCATATCTAGACCTCTTTGTACAAACTTACATTATATTTATAATTTTTGCAATAAAAATATTAACATATGATTTTTTTTATTGTTCGTTGTCTTTTAACTATGATACACCATTACATAATATATTCACAATGACCCAAGTGATGTAAAATACTTGCAAGAATATGCGGTACATTCATACCAGGTAGTTGAGATATAAGGCTTACAGCATGCACGGTAGTAAACGTCCCAGCTAAAAAGGACATATGAACCACATCCTACATGCATTCTATACATACTGATTGCAGAGGAAGACTTGCAAATGCATGAGGTTTAGGAGGACTATTTAGACATCATTCTAAACTAGTATATGCTCTCATAAGTAATGTTTGCAGGAAATCAGTATAAAACTGAGGAGTTAATCATGGATATCTTGAAACACTATTACCTTCTACTAATTGATGGTATAAAATGTTTAAGAATAATCATGTTGCTACTACAGAAATAATTGATCCAAAACTACTTATTAAGTTTCATCCAGCAAATGCATCAGGGTAGTCATTAATTCTTCTAGGCATTCCTTGTAAACCTAAGAAATGTTGAGGGAAGAAAGTTAAATTAACTCCAATAAATAAAATTCAAAAATGAACTTTACCTAACATTCTGTTGTAATCTAGCCCTAGTATTTTAGGGATTCAGAAGTATCATGCACTGAATAAGGCAAATACTGCACCCATACTTAAAACATAGTGGAAGTGAGCTACCACATAATAAGTGTCATGAAATGCTATGTCCAGAGAAGCATTGGCTAAGACCACTCCACTTAACCCTCCTACAGTGAACATAAATACAAATCCTAAGGCAAATAACATAGATGGTGTTAATTGAAGAGATCCTCCATAACAAGTTGCTAATCAACTAAATATTTTAATTCCAGTAGGCACTGCAATAATTAAAGTTGCAGCAGTAAAGTATGCACGTGTGTCTACATCTAAACCTACAGTATACATGTGGTGACTTCAAACAACAAATCCTAATACACCTATAGACATCATTGCATAAACCATACCTAAATACCCAAATATACTTTTGTTAGAGCTTGCAGATATAGTTGTACTTATAATTCCAAAACCTGGTATAATTAAAATATAAACTTCAGGGTGTCCAAAAAATCAGAACAAGTGTTGGTATAAGATAGGATCTCCTCCTCCTGCAACTTCAAAGAAAGATGTATTAAAATTTCTATCAGTTAATATCATAGTGATACCTCCTGCCAATACTGGTAAAGAAAGTAATAATAATACAGCTGTTACAACAACTGCTCATCCAAACAAGGCTAATTTATGTAATCTTATACCTGGAGCTCTCATGTTCAGTATAGTTGTAATGAAATTCATTGCTCCTAATAAACTACTTACTCCTGATAGATGTAAAGCAAAGATAGCTAAATCTACACTAGGACCACTGTGACTTTGGATTCCTGATAGTGGAGGGTACAATGTTCAACCTGTCCCGGCTCCATTTTCAATAGTACTAGCAAATAAAAATAATATTAGACTTGGAGGAAGTAATCAGAAACTTATGTTATTTAATCTAGGAAATGCCATATCTGGACCTCCTACTAGCAATGGAAGTAAGAAGTTTCCAAACCCTCCTATCATTGCAGGCATAACCATAAAGAAGATCATTAGGATAGCGTGTGCAGTAATAATACTGTTATACAGTTGGTTGTCAGCTATGTACTGAACACCAGGACCAGATAGTTCTAGTCTGATTAATACTGAGTAGGCTGTTCCTAATAATCCTGAGAATAGAGCAAAAATAAGATATAATGTTCCTATATCTTTAGCGTTACAAGATAAAAATCAACGTTCTCATCACATAGATATACTATTTTCTGATAAGTTGATTACGCGATCACTGTTAAAATAATTCAATGGTCTAATCAAATATGTGTTAATTATATCGCTAATTAGCAAACCGTTTATCTTAAATGAAAAAATTAGCTTAAACATAGTTTAATGCCAGTAGAGACATAGTTTAATGCCAGCTATATACGGTCAGTAATTAAGCTTAATTGTTTATGATATGTATTATACTAAAAAAAAAATTGGCTAAAGCTCTAATTAGCTATTAGTTTTATTATTGTTAAGAGCTATAGGATTTGAACCTATATTACAATGATTAAAAGTCACATACTTTACCGTTAAGTTAAGCTCTCTTTTGTTTTTATCTTCATATATATTATCTTACTATATTAAATTTATTATCTTTTTATATTTATTTTTATTGTTGGGGGTGTTGTTAATGTTTATTAAACCCGTGCAATTTCTACTACACGAACCATATTTCGACTTAACACCAATTAGAGTCACGCATACGAAGGTCGTTTGAAAAAATATCCAATCCTGATCAATTGGAGGTGGGATTAACAATAAACCAAACTTATTGCACATACTCCTTTCAGCGCCTGACGAGTGGTTAGTACCTATCTGAGATTAAATCCACCGTGATGTGGTGATTCACGATTACTAGTAATTCCTTATTCATGCAGTCGAGTTTCAGACTACAATCCATATTATATTTTGTTTTGGGGGTTAGCTTTTACTCACGTTTTTGCCTCCCTTTGTCCAAACATATGTGGCACGTCTATAGCCCACAATATTAAGGTCATGATGACTTGTCTTGGTCCCTGTTATCGTATCCAATATAGCGGTGAACTGCTTCACAAATTGCGATGTTTATAACCCAAATATCGTTATTACTAACAAAATTTAAGCCATAAGTCGCTGTGTAGCAAGGGTTTACGTTAATTTAATGGATCTAACCAAAATCTCACGACATTAACTGAAGACAGCCGTGCAACGCCTGTAAAATTTGATACCCCCAATGGAGGATTTACAACAAAAACTATTCAAATTGTGGTAAGGTTTTTCGAGGGTCATCGAATTAAATAACATACTTCACTACTGGTTTCAGAAACGGTCTAATGATTTCAGTTCCTGTGTTGCCACATTACTCTTGAGGTGGAATGCTTACACTTTCATTTATACACCAACTTTTTATTCAGTCTATAACATTCATAATTTTCTGCCTGGACTACTAGGGTATCTAATCCTATTTGCTCCCCAAGCCTTCGTCCCTCAACGTCAGTTTATACATAGAGGGTTGCCTTCGCCTTTATCCGTTCTATTAGTATCAAAGAATTTCATCTCTACACCAATAGCCCTAATATTTACCTCTCCTATCAAACTCTAGTTTTGACGTACTCTTTTGGAGCTATCATAACCGTCTAGGTACCCTTTAAACCTAATAAAGATGAATAACACTAGTCTTCCTTGTATTGCCGCGACTGCTGGCACAAGACTTGGTCAAGACATATAGATAGAAATTTGTCATTATCAGTTATCTATCTAGAACTTTATTTGACATAGTCAATATATATGCAAACCTCAGCCTGCATACACTGATATAAATATCATACATTCCCCCAAATTGCTGGTTCAGCCGTTAGGCCATTGACCAATATTCCTCACTGCTGTACTACACGTATTGGGATTTTTTCGGGCCCAATGTGGTCAATAAACCTCTCAGTTATGACTACAAGCTTTAGCTAGTTAAGACATTACCTTAACTACTACTTACTTGATAATATTACGAGCATCTTAAAGCGAAAAAGTTTTTTTTCTTTGATACAAAGGTACTCTTAAATAATACCCGTTATATTTTATAAGGGATTTCTCCTTACTTTAAGGAAACCAAATTATTATATACTCACCTTTACACCACTTTATTATATATATAGAATACAAAATAACGTACGATTAGCATGTGTCAAGCCTTTGGACAGCGTTCAATCAGAGCCATCATCAAACTCAATAATATATTAATATAAACTTAAACTTTTTATAAATCATAACTTTTATCTGCAAAATGTCAAATAGCATGTATTTTTTTTGTGACTTTAAAAACTAGCATATTTTGGTATTCTATTTTTGTAGGACATTACCCTGAAGATATTTCAGTACTAGTACCTATAGGTTGACCTGTATCAGGTTCAGATGTTACTTCGATCTCTATTGTAGTTCATCATTTTAAAATGCCATTTCATTCTAAATAGATATCTAAGCAACATAAAGAAGTAAAAAAGCCATCATTAGAGCAAATAATCCTGTGGCTTCTGCAAATGCAAATCCTAGTATAGCATAAGAGAATAATTGTCCTCTTAATGAAGGGTTTCTAGCCACACCTAGAATTAAAGCACCAAACACTACTCCAATTCCTACACCGGCTCCGATTAAACCTGTAGTAGCTAATCCTGTTCCTATAATTTTTGCTGCTTGTATCATAATTTATTTACTTATTTTGTTTTTTAAAGAAATTCTTTTATTATTTATATATTACTATTTTTTTTTTCATTTATCTTACTTTCTAGATAAAGATAATAAAGCAAATATTACTATAATTAATAAATTATTATCTATAGCATATAAATATGGTATTAACATATAAAATGTTAGTCCTACCAATATATACAATGCATAAGATGTAATAACCCCTGTATCTAGATTAGCAATATTTCTACTTAGTGTCACTAACCCTTTTTCTAATCCAAAAGGTCCAACTAGTTCTATAGAACCTTTATCAATGACTTTAGTAGTTTGTCCTCCTAATTTTAAAACAAAGTCTGTAATATACTTGTTGTAGAAAAGTTCAACTAAAAACCGTTGGTTAAAGAAACTGTATACATTGTAACCAAATCTAGACATCTTAAAGCTAACTAATGCTTTAGGTGCATATTCTGATATAATGATAGATATGCTACTTAATAGTACAGTTAATATTAAAGGTAAAATCTTAAATATCACAGGTACAGCAAATTCAGTATCTATCATTATTTCATGAGATGGGTGAATAAATATACTGTTATCTGCAAAAAAATTTGACCCTAGACCTATAAATATATCTTTAGTTATGTAACCAAAGAATATAGAAAATATGGCTAATATAATTAAAGGCATACTCATAAAAATGTCACCTTCATGAGCATGTTTGTAATTAACAATAGGCCCATTAGGATTAGTTAAGAAAGTTAGATATAAAACTTTAACTGAGTATAAAGTAGTAAACATTGCACCTATTGTAGATACAAAGTATACAACTACACTAGAAAAACAAAATTGTCCATATGCAGATTCTATTATGAAATCTTTTGAATAAAATCCAGTCATAAAAGGAAATGCCACTAAACTTAGTGAAGCTATTAACATCACTGAATAAGTTAATGGTAAAAAGGATTTAAGTCCTCCATATCTTCTAAAATCTTGATTGTCTGCAACAGCATGTATAACTGCACCTGCACCTAAGAATAATAGTCCTTTATAAAAGGCATGATTCACAAGGTGGAAGATAGCTACATTGTAAGAAGATAGTCCTATTGCTATAACCATCATACCCAGTTGACTCATAGTTGAATATGCTATTACTTTCTTGATGTCTTGTTGAAATAGTCCTATAAGAGAACTGAATACAGTTGTAATTGCTCCAATTCATAAACACAATAATAGTACTGTATTACTGTACTCTATAAGAGGAGAACTACGCATTAGAAGATACACTCCTGCAGTAACCATAGTTGCAGCATGTATTAACGCAGATACTGGTGTAGGACCTTCCATAGCCATAGGTAATCAAACATGTAATCCTATTTGAGAACTTTTGGCCATAGCACCTATCAGTAAGCAAACACCAACTATAATTATGATATTATCATTAATAAATGGTGCAATAGAAAATACAGTTGAATAATCTAAATTACCAAATGATCACAGAATAGCAAACATACCTATAGTTAAAAAACAATCTCCCACTCTATTTGTTAAAAAGGCAGAGATAGAACTTTGATTTGCTGCTATTCTAGTAAATCAAAAGCTCACAAGTAAATAAGAACATACACCTACACCTTCTCATCCTACAAACATAAGTAAATAATTGTCTGCTGTTACTAGTATTATCATCATAAATGTGAATAAACTTAAGTAACTGAAAAATCTTTGATTGTGGGGATCATGACTCATATACCCTATAGAATAAACATGGACTAATGAAGAAACTATGAGAACAGGTATTAACATAGATACTGTTAAAGAATCAAAATTAAAACTTCATAAGACATTCAATGATTCTGAATCTATTCATCTAAAAAGTTTTACAGAAACAGGTATGCTATTTAAACCTACTTCGAAAAAAGCGAGTGTAGCTAAAATTGTTGTAGTTATTACAGATGTACATGCTATAATATGTGATCCGCTTACACCTATTTTTCTTCCAAAGAAACCAGAAGAGATTGAACCTAATAAAGGCAATATTATTATAATTAAATACATTATCTAAATTCGATTGCAATACTTCCTCTTAATCTGTAGAAGGCTACTAAAATACCTAGTCCTATGGCAGACTCTGCTCCAGCTATTGATATAATATATATAGCATATATTTGCCCTAATATATCATCAAAGCTAAGTGAACTGACCAATATAAGGAATGTAATAGCAAGTAACATTATTTCAATAGAAATAAGCATCAAGATGATATTTTTTCTATTTAAAACAAAACCCAAAACTCCTATTAAAAAAAGTATTAACGATAAATTCATTTTTATTTATTTTAAGCTTAAAATGGGGAAAAGGGCATAGTATAATTTATGAGTAATGCTAGTGAACTACTTATGCCTGACAGATTATGCGTCTTTTTTTATAGTAAGAGCTTAAATCTTAAAGTGGCTTTTATACAATAATAACTGTGGGATATCTACAGATAAAGCACCTTATAATCTTTTTAGATAAAAGACAGTCTAGCTTAGAATAATTACATCAATATGGTTTAGAGATATGATCAGGCCTATTCTATATTGTGGCTGAAATTTAAATTTAACAGTTTAATACCTAAAAGCACTACGTAACAATGTTGTAAGATTTACATTTAAGTATTAATGTTTGTAGTTTTATATATTCACTATTGGTTTTATTAAGCAGATAGAGGTGCATTATAAATTAAAGAAGATACTGAATAGTGTAATCCATCTAAAATAGGAGCAGGGTATATACCTAATAATACTGT
>Ga0115846_101031_pt1 | contig 13286 bp, 17 predicted proteins | sample InSIn5gowninarea_2_FD_83860 | JGI IMG/M metagenome (GOLD analysis project Ga0115846, IMG submission 83860)
TTCTTCATCCTCAACCCCAACAACCATGACTTCCGAGACATAATCAAGTCCCAGTATTTCACGTTCAATGTCGAGTGCCGATATCTTGTAGCCGCCTGATTCGAGGTCGCCACCAATTTTCTCCTCCCTCAAGGCTTGCTCACGCTCTTTTGCTTTTGCAGCAGCAGAAATGTGTGCCTGCTGCGCATCTTCAAGAGCTCTCAATGGCATTGCATGCCCGTTCTTTGCCTTGCGTCTGCGGGCCTCCCAGAGAAGCCAGAATGGCAAACTGCCAAAACCTATCAGAGTAAATGCCAGGGTGGCACAAGCCGTCGCGAAACCTGGTAGGTACCATGGCTTGTCGGGTATTGGAAAGATCTGCAAAAACGTCAGTACAAGTCAAATGCTGAGCTGAACACAATCACCTGTGGACCGATAATGCTTGCAATGGATAAAGAAGCAATGGCGGTCGCTCCACCGATTGCCTGCTCAGATGCTCCATATAGCGTCGATGATCGGTAGGCCAAAGCCGCTGGCTGTGCAATTGGCACCAGGTTTCCTAGAAATGCTAGACCATACAAGCCTATGGGCTTGATACCGCCGAAGTTCTTATTGCTTGCCACATGCGTCCAGATGGCGTAACAGGGAATGGCACATATGACTGGGAACAGATAGTGCCACATTCGCTCGCGAGTCCAGTCCCCATGCCATGACCACACCAGATATATGGGAATGGACACGAAATATATGGCTGAGCTATAAGCATTGCTTTCGTTGTTCCCGAAGCCAGCAAACTGTGCCGAATTAGCGAAGATTCCAGCAGGCGTAATTACTTACATTTTTGAGTATCACCGGTAAGAATGTGCCAAGAGCCACAGCCACAATGAGTAAGCATACGTAAGATACGAAAAAGACGTATGTGCTCGGTCTGGACATGACCTGGAAAAAGGCATGCCATGAAAAAGTCATGTCTGTCTGTCGCGTCGCGCCTCGTCCGAAGCGATTAATCGCAATGTGTCGCTCTGGATCAATCAGCAAGTGGCCTTTGCGATATTGTATGTGTTTACCTCGTTCATTCAGAGCCTTGCTGTCTTCCGGAAAGGTCAAAAGTAAGAAGTACACTGGGATGGACATCGCAATTGGCATGCAACCCTCGCTAGCACAAAGTCAGCAAAATAAATCACACATTGACCAGGCGTCTGCGTACATGATGAATAGCCATCGCCATCCTGCAAGCCCTAGATGGCCGTTGATCTGTATCGAGTGAGCCAGACCATACGAAGAGTTGTGAACGAGACCATCGTACCTTGGACACACCAATAGCAAGGAATCCCCCCACGCCCGATGCGAGCGCGTTAGCAGCATGGAACACACCGATTCTCCAAGCTCTTTCACTGGGTTTGTACCAAAACGAGAAATACATGATTGATGCCGGAACGACACCGCTTTCTGGGACTCCAAGAAAGAACCGAGCAGCAAGCATACTTGAGGTACTTTTGACCGACGAGATGCATGCTACCACTAATCCGAAAAGACACATGATAATCGGAAAGTATCGTTTCCCGGAGAATTTCTTCATCAATAGGTTCGAAGGCAGGAGCAAGATCGTGACCATAAAATATGTGATCGAGACAGCCTGCAACATAGGGTCAGCAGCAGCTTGGCTGGACAAAGTGACCGGCCTACCCAGTTGAACGTTATACCTTCCATGTGCAAACCAGTGAGGATGTTGTCCTTCGTCCCACTCTGCATCACGGCTGCGAAGCCCATATTGGCTCGGTCCAGGTAACTGCGCAAGAAAATGTCAGCAGTTGATCTGCCCGTAGGAGCAGTGGCTTGCTTACGCGAAGAAATAGACAATGCAACATGGCAGTAGGACTCGAAGATCTAGCTTTCGCACGAGAGCTCTCTCTTCGGCATCGCTCCAATCTTGAACAGCACTGACATGCTCAGCCTTGTCAAGGCTCGATTCTATTGTCATCAGCTGCCGGCTGCGGGAAAGAAAACGTCTTCACTCACCGATATGACCGTGAACTTTGGTAGGTACGGTTGCCTTTTTGATGGACCATCCCCCAATGAACACTCCTTCGGCCTCGACAGCAGCGCGTTTGCTCGAAAAGCTGGACATGACGGGCGTCGCGTATAGTTTGCAGTCCACAAGCCGAAGAGTCAATCACAGACCAAATGTTTAATCAGGAAATATGGCACACTGTCTAGCTACGAACTACTTCAAGCATCTGTGCAGGACATAAGGTCTAGAATAATATCGATCACCCGAGGTCATGCCCCGTAACTCCATGAGGAATTACCCGACTTATCCGTGTCATACTTCCCGGTCATCTGCCAAGGGCAAACCACAAAAGTTAACAACACCCTGCCAACCCCTACATTCTTATCAAAGGTTCGCACCACCGAGAACATGGTTGCCGTAATTGGTCCTCGCCCCCTAGTTCGATATAGGGAGATGCCCATTCTGGGGGCTACCTGGGTAACTCAATGTGCATGTGTTGGGAGTTGTGGAGGGCGGAATGCGGAGAAGGTTTTCGGTCATTTCCGTTTATGGAAAGACAACCAACAAAAACCCGACAGCATGGCTCGTACGCCGTGTTCGACCGAGGTAACCCAAAGCAATGGTACTGACACAGCACAGAGGGCTGCTGAGGTCTACACAGCCTTTCGATATCAGTTCCTCGTCCTGGGACCAATGTAATGCAGCTCGAACTAGCCACAATCCGGATGAAGACGTGGAGTTGATTGTTCAACCTTAACGCTAACTCCAAAAACCGTGGCTGCTTTCGATTAACCGACAACAGTCCAACAATTGTGGTGCTAGCTATCTAAAGCTGGTTCCTTGACTTCATGGTATTGATTTAATGTTCAACGCAAACCTCACTCCCGATTGAAGCACGTTGACATGTCTCTCCCACAAGATGATAGATGCAGCTTTTCACCGAAACACACTGGTCCCAATGTCTTTCCTAACTACTACTATTGGAACCGTCTCATTCGACTCGCGCATAAACCCAGCCTGCTTGCCGTCAACGATGTTACCTTTGGCTACAAGGCAACGTATCTGCAACTTCTCACGGATGTTCTCCACTTTCGAAACGTCCTCCGCCAGACTCTTGACCCAACGGTCGTTGCCAAGATTGACCGTGATGAGGAGGTCTTCATTAACTTACTCGTTCCAGGTGGGTACGAGTTTGCCGTTGCATTCTTCGCTGTGATGGCTTTAGGTGCGGTCATGGTGCCCATCTCACCTGATGTACCTGTCAAAGAGGCTACATACTTCGCCACCAAATGCAAATCAGTTGGTGTTATCACTGCTGATAAATGTACAAAGCTAGCCAGCGATCTTCAGTCAGCCATGACAGCATCTACTAGCGTTGGTTTTCAGTGTATACAAGTCAAGCAACATCTCATGCAGGCGCCCCTTCGTCTAGGAGAGCTCATTATCTCGTCTGACGAATATATTGATTTAAACAAATCTGGCCTTGTCATCTTCACTTCCGGAACCACCGGTCCACCAAAAGGAGCTGTGAAGAGACGTGGGTTCTTCTATGATGTTGCAACGATTTTCGCCGATGCATATGACATGCGGGAAGGAGATTTGGTGCTACACGTCTTACCTGTGCATCATGCTACGGGAATCACAATGACTCTGCTACCCTTTCTGTTTGCAGGTGCGTGCATTGAGTTTCGATCCGGTGGATTCGACACAGAATGGATATGGGAACGGATAAAACAGGGAGACTTGACTTTCTTTTCCGGTGTGCCAACAATGTACATGAGACTGATGCAAACGTATGAGAAAAAGATTGCAAAATTACCAGACACTGAACGGGAGCCGTATGTACAAGGTGCTCGTCGAATACGAACAATGCTGTGCGGTACCTCGGCGCTGCCTACACCATTAAGTCAGAAATGGAAGACACTAAGAAATGGAACAGAGATCATGACCAGATATGGCGGCACGGAATTTGGCAATACGTTCACTGTCACACCTTACCTAAGGAACGTGCCTAATGGAAGTGTGGGACGAAAATCAGCAGGTGTGGATATGATGTTGGGTCAGCTCGAGAACGAAGCTCACGATCAAGATTTTGAGGGTGATTTGCAGGAAGGCGAGGTCCTAATCCGAAATACCGTCTTGTTCTCCAAGTACCTATTTGATGAGGAAGCAACAAGGAATGCAGTGAATAGCCAGGGATACTTCAAGACCGGTGATATAGCAAGGAGGGAAGGAGATATGTACCGAATCTTAGGCAGAGCGAGCGTGGACATCCTCAAATCAGGCGGCTACAAGATATCGGCACTCGACATTGAACGTGAAATACTGGGACTTGATTATGTCTCGGAAGTCATGGTTGTTGGGGTTGAGGATGAAGAATTCGGACAGAGGGTGGCCGCTGCTATTGTGCTCAAAGAAGACGGTCCACAGACACTTTCGATTGAGAAGCTGCGACAAGACTTGAGGACACTTCTGGCAGGATACAAAATGCCTACCATGTTGAGGGTGGTGAAGGAACTCAAAAAGAATGCCACAGGGAAGGTGGTGAAAAAGGTGCTCATAGGAGAATACTTTCCCAAAGCCGGTGATGCCAGTGTTCAGATATGGAGAGCAAGCAAGAGCAAGCTGTAAATGGAAAAAAAATGTTAAACAAAACCTGGATTCTAAGACAATGCTCCATCATTACATCAGTCTCAAAGCTTCATCTTCGGTTCCTTCGCTGTATTCCTGCGATGAACATAACTGTTCCTGGCATAATATTCCGCCGCAGCACCCCAAAGCTCATTGCGCAGCAACCCATACACACCCATCTTCGCCTTTCCCTTCCACTGCTCCGCCATCTCAATCGCTTTCCCTCGCAATTCATCATACGGACCAATCCAATCCACAATTCCATCTGCCAATGCTTCCTTACCAGTAAACCTATGCGCTTCCAACAATACCTTCCGTGCAACACGAGGCACCAGTTTCAGACGAGGTAACGAACCAATACCATCGTGATGCAATCCGAGGTTGACAGGTGGCATCTGGAAGAAACCACGTTGGGAGTTCATGATACGGTAGTCACAAGCAAGCGTGACGACACAGGCGCCACCAAATACGTGTCCGGTCATACAACAGATTGTCGGAAGCGGGAAGTCGAGAAGAGCGTGGATGAGCGGGTACTGCAGAATATGTTAGAGATGTGTGAGTGATGGACACATGATTGAAGTGCGTACGAAACCATCGCTGCTCGAGTGCGGATTGACAAACCGTTCGTCGAGATCGAGACCGGTGGTGAAGAACTTTTGGGAGAAGGAGTTCAGAATCACGGCGCCTTCTGCGTCGGATCCTACTGCTCTTTCCTACAAATCAATTAGCATCTATCGTGCATTCAGACATTTTGATGAAGAAGGTCGAAGATGCAGTGCAGGAAAGTCCCTTCAACGACCAGATGTCGAGCACTTACCACGACTCTCAGCGCCCCAATTATCTCTTGACAAGCCTCAGCATTGAGCCTGTTCTCTGGGGGTTTGTTCAAGGTGATTATGTAAATGTTGCTATCTTGGCCTGCTTTCTCGACCGTAACGAATTTGAAATCTGTTTGTGCCATTTTTGCTTTTATTTTCCTTCTTCATCAAGACACTCATAAGCGCAGCGTCTACATACCACATTACGATATTTGTGTCTCTCATCTAGCCGAGGCGTGGGAGGCAAGGCTCCTCGCTCGAACTCTATTCGCGAATTGCCCGTGCCGTGTTGTGCTCCGAGCTGCTGCATTCAAGGACTTCCCCATGATTGTGGGGAAAGGTGATCGGTGGTTTCCTGTTAGGGAAGTCGCCGACGTGATTGAGTTTGTACGCACGCCTTCGTCGAGAAGATTGGTTGATCGGAAGTACGCCGTGAAATGAGATGATAATCCACCTACAATGAACACGATGCATGAATGATATGCTAGTCAGACCAGCCACACGAGCACCCTGTTATGAAGAACATAGCCAGATCACCTACAGCAGAGAATCAAGAAATCGTTCACGAGAAGGGACGACATCACAACCATGGCTCAGTCAACACAAAGACACATACCCAAACATGCTGTCGAGACACCATTGGGCTTGTTCCTCTGGGGTGGCCGCGAAAGATTTGATCGAAGAAAGGAAATCCTCGAAACCCTGTCGAGCAATCCCATGTTCTCAAAAGGTGAAATCGTGTATGCATCTCTCGCACGAAAAGAAGCCTGGGAGCGCACGGCTCGTCAGTCGCAGGAGCTGATCCGGATCTATCTTACCAAGAAGTGGCCTCACCGAACTCTCATCGATGCTATACGTATGACTGATTGGATGCTGCCTATCCAGCCTCAATTCCGTATCTTCATGTCAAATCTTGAACGGCAGATGTCTGATGAGCAGAAAGCGATCTGGATACCGAAAGCGGAGCGGTTTGAGATTTTTGGCAGTTATTGTCAGACTGAACTCGGACATGGGAGTAATGTTCGAAATATCGAAACGACAGCGACTTTTGACAAGGATAACGATGAGTTTGTCATCAATAGCCCAACAGTGAGTAGCACGAAGTACTGGATAGGTGCGACTGGTGTCTGGGCGACCCATGGCATTGTTGTTGCGAGGCTGATTATCGACGGGAAAGACTATGGCAATCACTTGTTCCTGACCCAATTGAGGGACTTGCAAACGCAAAAGCTAATGCCAGGTGTTGAGATCCATGAGCTAGGACCGAAGGTGTACCAGGCAATGCTGGGTACAGACAATGGAGCTCTACAATTTCACCATGTGAGAGTGCCGAGAAATCAGATGTTCATGCGAGATGCACAAGTCTTACCAGATGGGACTTACATCAAGCCAAAGAACGAGAAGCATTCATATGGTTCGATGGTGACGGTGCGAGCATTGATGGCCGAAATTACTGCCCACGACCTCGTCCGAGCAGTTGTAACAGCATACCACTACACCACTTTCCGCAGACAATTTAAGGACACCCGAAACCCTTCCTCCACCGAAGAGACCAAAGTCTTCGACTACGCCAGCGTCCGCTATCGCCTCCTCCCCCTTCTAGCACAAGCTACCACCGTCGCAATCGTAGGCCAAAACATCATGCGAGCCTACGAAGAATACACAAAAACAATGCTCAGCACAGGAGACACATCCCAGCTCGAAGATCTACACCTCCAAACCGTCGGTGCAAAAGTATACGCCACAGAAATTACAGGCAAAGGCATCGAAACATGTCGCATAGCCTGCGGCGGCCATGGCTACAATGCCCTCTCCGGCTTCGGACGGATGTACGGCCACTCCATTAACGCCGTGACCTACGAAGGCGACAACTACGTGATCGGCCAGCAAGTGCCGCGCGCTATCCTAAAACACTACAAAGCAGGCACATACGCCTCCCTCCCCAGCCTCTCGTACCTCTCCATCCTGGACTCCTCCACCAGTAACAACACCCCAACACCACCAAATCTCAACACCCCATCAACCTGGCTTTCCCCTCAAACCCAAAAATGGGCTCTCGAACACCGCCTAGCAAACATGGTGAATCAACACATATCCGACACAAAATCCAACATAGACACATCATACACCTCGCACGCCCTAACAATGGCACACAGCGACTACGTGTACTGGCGCAGCCTGCAATCAGCCCTCTCCAGCACCACAGTAACCTCCGCATCCTACTCCCTCTCCCTGCAGTCTCTCGCCACAATTTTCACACTCTCAATCCTCTTCACACCACACCACCCCTCTCTAGCGCAAGCCCTGCCCCTCACGGCCCCACAGTTATCAGCGCTAAGGACAGCGTATAGTGATGCGATTACTGACATGGCGGATAATCATGTAGCGAGTGTTATTGAGGCGTGGGGATTGACGGAATATGAACTTGATAGTGCGTTGGCCCGCAGTAACCAGGATCCATATGAGGCGTTATTGGATGGTGCGAAGAAGAGCGAGATGTCGGGTGATAGGATGGCGCATATGTGGCCTTTGATGGTTGAGACTAGGAAACTTGCTGATAAAATTGACAAGGAGAGGATGGTCGAGAAGGCGAAACTGTGATGGGTTGGGACCTGGATGGTAGGCTGGGAGATATATTGTTACTCTTCAAAAAGCCATGTACATAGAGGTGGATTAGGTAAGCACGCACATCAAGCACTAGCTACAGTACCTACTGTATCATCCAAGGCAAACCCAAACTATGGATCGAGCTACCGCAACTGAGATCTCATCTTTCCTGATTAGCAGTGACACATCCATCTGCACCGTCTTCTATTATGTATCGTGAGGGCTGGGAGCTGTATTGACCGGTTCCGCGATTTGGGTCTGCGATGAACTATAGCATAGTCGCTGGTTGCACTTTAGTGAATTTTATTCCGTGGTATATTACAACGTCTGGGTAACATATATATCAATATTGAGTGCCCAATTACTTACGCTCAGGCCCTGCTGGAGGTATAGCGATGCATTTAGCTATCTGAGCACGGAACCTAAAAACCAACAACTAGGAGTTGGACGCTTTATATAGGTAGTACCGTGTGAAGTTGTCCTGATCAACACGTTCTAAAGTCATGTAGGTAGCTCTGTCTCGGATTTCACTCGTCTGTGAGGTAGGTACATATCCATGCTAGGGTAAAGCATCAATCAAAAATAAATTGTAACTTCTTCAACAGATGCCAGAACGACTATGTATGTTTTGCTCTTCAAGTTCATGTCAACTATGTACAGAGATGTCGCTAGCAGAATCATTCAAGAACATCCAGCACTATGTATGCAGATCACATAGAATGCCCCCCTCCTTCTGTTCAAACTTGTGGCGCTTCGTGAAGGAGCGATGCCTGTAGTATATACTTCCCCATTCCGGACAGACTGGGGTGATTTCCGGACATAGGGTCAATCAAGCAGGTGAATGCAATTAATGCGGCGTATTCACCGCGTCTCGAACAGTGACCCTAACACCCTTCGAATCCAACTTCGGGCTCACGAGGAAGAAATCATGCGCTATTCTTACGTCGCTTTCATCCGTCTCGAACAGTTCGAAGTCGTATTTTTTGAAGAGTGTTGATAGACATAGATGCATCTCTGCCATAGCAAGGCTGTACAATAACATAGTCAATTACAAATGTTCTTCTAGATGAGGTGGATTGTATGTCTTGATAGATGATGGATGAAGAAAAACTTACTTGATGCCCAAACAACTTCGACTTCCTTTACCGAAACTGAAGAACCATTGCTCTAGCGCAGGATCGAGCCAACGGTCCGGAATGAAGGAGTAGCTATCTGGGAAAATGTCCTCATTGTGGTTGTGGTCCACGATCGTGCATGATACGGGTGTCCGGGCTGGAATTGTGTGACCCGCGTAGTGGAGTGGTTTAGGCCACAGACGAGGACTGCGTGCTGATACACCGTAGGATAGGCGGAGACCTTCACGTATACAGGCGTTGAGGAAGGGTAGTTTTTCTACTGTTTGTAGTGAGAGTGGTTGTGTGGAGAAGTTGGGGAGCGCGTCGTCGAGTTCGGCGCGAAGTCTTGTGTATATGGACTTTTGTTGGATAATGTAGAAGGTTGTGACTGACATGGCCCATGCGGCGGTGGTAAGACCAGCGGCGACTAGAAGTTGAGCTTCTTCGTTTAGGCGGCTGGTCGTCTTTTCAGATGGAGGGAGATCGCTTCGTAGGAGCTCGTATAGAATTGTTGGATGTTCGGGATTTTCTTTTGCGGTGCCGGCTTGTATGGCCTCGAGTTTGGCGTCGAAATCCTGTCACTCAAGGTCAATAGCCATCGAATTGGATGGGAATAGTACTGTACTCACTCTTGCGAGACGGATGATTGGCATGACTATCGGCTGAGTCGCCATGACCACGCTATCTGGTAGGCTTTCCATCACTTTCCAAAGGGAATGAAACTGATTTGCCATATGTCCAGCTTCACTGGCCGCCATGAATGGCTCATGAAAAGTCTCCACGAAATCCGGAGACTGCAGATGGTCATATGCTTCGCCAAACACATACGTGGTGATGACATCTCCGGAAAAGGCAGTCAAGGCGCGATTAATCTTGAAGTCCTTCCCACTTGCGACATACTCGTCGATTCTAGAGCATAGAATGTCTAACTTCTCACGGATAACTGGCTGAAATGCATAAATGCGTTGTTTCGAGAAGAGCGGTAGTAAGGGAGCCTTGCGGAGTTTGTGTAAATCACTTTCTGGTGTCGCAAATATTGAACGTGGAATATTCTGTCGATGCTGGAAGACATCGTACTTGTCTGTCCGACCAGGACCATACAATGTATTCCAGAATGTGGAATCGGCAACGTGCAACTCGTGTGGCGTTATTCGAACGATAGGGCCTGTAAGACAAGGTCAGCCGTAACACGACGCTATAACCCGGTTGACGAACCATACCATATTGTCGGTGCAAGTCTGAAATGTGGAATGTAAATTGTCCTCTTTTAACAATCTCGAAGTAAAACTCGTACCAGCGAGTCACAGCTGCTAGCTTGGGTCCTGGAAATTCAGCCAAAGGACTGAAGTATAGCCTGTATATTGACAATGCCAAGAAGTATGCGACAAATGCGGCGAATGCCAGACTAAAGAACGAGTACATATCGACTGTTACACGAGGTGTTGACGTGATAAAAGAGTGTATTGCAAGCTCAAAGGAACCTGGAGAATCAGAGCTCAACTGAAGAATTAAAGAGCGTCGCCACCCATGTTGGTAGCTGATAATTAGTTGTGCAATCGCCTAGCAAGCCTGTGGTACATCGCTAAGCGAGCGGCAACCACTGCAAGCTAGGCGGTCCGCGCGCAGCCCGGTGCGCAATTCCAGCGAAGATTCAGCTTATGCTTTTAGGATGTGCGAAACACGTGGCCACAATGAGTGTTAGCATCAAAGCATTGTAAAATTTCTACCAGTGACTGACAATACCTTCCAGCACCGTCTCTTGCGTGGGATCGAGTACAAGGTCTGAACAACGTGTTGGTAATATGGGCAGATGTCCTACCAGCTGATACCCGATAGGGTCGCGTCCTTCTGCGCATTTTGTGCTGGACAACATGTGAGAAAAGCATAATGAGTAGTCAAACCAGATGGTGGATGAATCAAGATTGCTGATCGCGGGGGTGCCTCGGATCGAGCATCGAAACTAAATTTCAAGCTTCCGGCGGGCCATTCACTTCCCCGCACCAGCGGTCCACATGCATGTGCCAACTTCCTCAAGACGAGGTGCCACAATACTGTTCACTGGCAGTCTTATCACACCTGTGCTGCATATCCTATGGGACTGTAGGTGAGGAACAATCAGAGCCATCAGCTATTGGTGCGCTTGGAGTAGCACCAAAAGAGAAGTACACGTAGCTTTCCTAGCGTCAACGAAGGTTCAGTTCATTCAAAAACTCGTCTTCCAAAGCATGAGTCTATGTTGGAAGGCGCTATCATGATGGAAGAGGGAAACTTCGATGTATTCGTGTGAACAAGGACTCAAGACCTGACCCAAGCTTGATACTCGTGAACGTACTCAATGTACAGCCATCTCCCACACCATCTCCTGCAATCTTCGCCGTGAGAATACTACAGCTACCACAGTCATGGCCGCCAACGAAACTCTCACCGCCGAGGTATGCTTGACTTATCAGCTCTCATCTGAATTCTAATACCAACTAACATAGGTGGATGACGGCTACGACTCCGGGTTTGACGACAACGTGAGCACAACGAGCACATCACTAAAATCATCCATGGAAGATTACACATACGAAAATGGCCGACGCTACCATGCCTTCCGAGCAGGAGAATACCCCTTACCAAACGACGAAATGGAACAAGACCGAATGGACCTCCTCCACCACAGCCACTCTCACTACAAACAGTAGAAAAACTACCCTTCCTCAACGCCTGTATACGTGAAGGTCTCCGCCTATCCTACGGTGTATCAGCACGCAGTCCTCGTCTGTGGCCTAAACCACTCCACTACGCAAATCACAGCAACAGATCTAAGTCCAATCCAACCAGCCTGGGTCCCACCAAACTGCAACTTCTACATCGACGACGCCGAATCACCCTGGAACTTCGAACCGCAGGACCTAATCCACGGCCGAAGCCTAGGCGGTTCATTAGCCGACTGGCCACGCTTCTACAGTCAATGTTTCCAGAACCTGAAGCCAGGGGGGCATATCGAAATGCAAGAACACGACGCTTGGATCAGCGCACTCAACAAGGAAACTCCACCATGGACGGCATATTGGAATGTAACACTAAACGAGGCGAGCGCTATGTTCGGCAAGTACCTCAACGTCGCGAACAAGCACGTCGAGTGGATGAATGAGGCTGGCTTCGTGGATGTCAATGACAAAACCTTCCAGGTAGGTAAACATCACCCACCCAAATCTTGCCAAAACACCATTCCTACACTTACTTATACTAACTAAAACTGTGAATGCACATAGGTCCCAATAGGCTCCTGGGCCAAAAATCAAAAAGAAATAGGTGCCTATCACCTCTCCGAGATGAACGATGCCGTGGAACCATACACCCTTGCTCTATTCACAAAAGTGCTAGGCAAGAGCGTTGATGAAACACGTCTGGTGATCGAGCATGTGAAGCGGGAGTTTGCGACGAGGAAGAATCATTTATATGTCAATTACCATTTCATTACGGCTAGGAAACCGGATCACTAGGGTGTGGATGGGGACTGAGGCCGGGTGGGGATTTGTTTGATTTGATTTGATTTATGGAGGGAGGGTTCGTTTTTTGTGGGACGGATATGCATACTTACTGGGTGTTTTGGCGATGGTTATGGAACGGGTTAGGTTATGAGGCGCTGGGAACCGGTCATGCGGGCTAATGACTAGATTTCGCGACGAGGTTGGGTTGCGCATTGATACCACTGTCTCGTAAAGCCGGATATTTCAAACACGTAGGATGGTCCGTCAACTTGCGAACATGGTGGTGGTGTGGTGGTGATGCTATACTGATCGGGCGTTCTGTTGCTTGACGCAGTCTTCGATGACATTGGGATGCAGTAAGGCCAACCACGACTGAGACATAGTCAAGCACTCTGAAGTGTAATGGATTCGACCAAGCCAAAAGAAAGCAGTCGTTTGTTGGGTGCTACAGTACACCATTATCAAAGTCTCGACTGTAGTGTAGACCAACGAAGTTCACTCTGAAGCTGGAGGTAAATCCTGTGCGGAAAGGGAGATAGATATCCATAAGCCGATATAGGCATTATCACTACCAGACTTCGTAGAGTGTTACCCACCGTCTTCATTATCTTATGTCGTTATCATCATCGATATCATCAAGTATGTA
>Ga0115846_101032_pt1 | contig 13279 bp, 15 predicted proteins | sample InSIn5gowninarea_2_FD_83860 | JGI IMG/M metagenome (GOLD analysis project Ga0115846, IMG submission 83860)
GTTCCTGAACATAACGCAGCACTTATTTCGAAAATGGGCGAAATGGGCGTCAATATCATCGAATTGGATGAAGGCGTTCGCGTCCACGCGAAGTACCCGCTTAAATCAGTTAACTTAAAAACGAACCCGCCGGTTTCCGTGTAGCTGTTAGTGCGGTGAAACAAATCGGAAATAATATTTCGGTTTTGTTGAAGGGCAGATTAAAACGAGCTCGCACGCAATATGCTGAGCATTTGTTGGAAGAATTGATTGGTGAAGGTTTAGAAGGCGAAACATTGTTGAATCGTTTTGAGAAGGATATGCGATCGCGTCCAAGGTTGAAGAGGGATATTTCGGAGGATGAATGAATTGGTGCTGCCCTGTGATGGGTGGCATTTTTTTTGTGGTTTTTTGGTGGACTGTTTGGAGGGAGTTTTAATCGTTTGAAGGCTTTCTTTGGGCTTTTCGCCGGCTTTATTGGTCGTTTGAAGGCACTGTGAAATTTATACAACTCGATAAGTATTGCTCACGTAATTCGTTCCGGCTTCAACAATTAAGGCACTTCGCTTTTTTTAATGACATTGGTCGTTTGGATGACGGCTTTAGTCGTTTGAAGGCTTGCTTTGGTCGTTTCGACGGCGAGTTTAGTCGTTTGGGAGCCACAATAATCGTTTCGAGGGCGGCTTTAGTCGTTTGAAGGCGTGCTTTGGTCGTTTCGCGTATTTTTACAGCAAAACACCGCCTCGGTTTTTCGAGGCGGTGTTTAAGGCTTGCGGTTAGCGGTTGTTGTTTCCATTTCCGTCCAGATTGTCATCGATAATTGTGTCGTTCGGTGCTCCGTTTCCATTATTGACGCCGTTGTTTCCACCATTACCGTTTTGACCATTGTCAATCCCATCTAGATCCATTCCGCCTTGATTATTATCGTTGGCATTAGGAGTCCAGTTTTTATCACGATCTTGCACATCATCCTGCATCGGTGTTTCGTTATTATTTGGCACTGCATCGTTATTCCCGTTCATACAGCCGCCTAGTACGAGCGCCGAAATTAGAAAAAATGGTATCGTTTTTTTCAACATGAAAAAATTCCCTCCTTTCCACAAGCCGTTTACCACACAAATCTGCATGGTCTTTGTAGGTTGTACGAAATGAAGGGAACTATCCATAAAATTTTATATTGATTTATATTCAATTAATAAGACATACTACTTATTCAACGACTGGACCGAGTGCGAATAATATTTCGGTTTCACAAGCGATTTCATCGCCGACCTTTGCGATTGCTTTCCCTTTGCCCATTTGACCGCGAAGTCGCGTAATTTCAACCTCGAGCGTCAATGTGTCACCAGGTCCGACTTGACGTTTGAAACGGCAATTGTCAATTCCAGCAAAAAATGCAAGACGTCCTTTATTTTCTTCTTTCTTCAATAAAGCAACGGCACCCACTTGCGCAAGTGCTTCAACAATAAGAACGCCTGGCATTACTGGGTAGCCTGGAAAATGGCCGTTAAAGAAATCTTCGTTTATCGTAACGTTTTTTATGCCGACGGCGCGTTTGCCTTCTTCTACTTCTAGAATTTTATCGACCATCAAAAATGGGTAACGATGTGGTAATATTGCTTGAATTTGTTGTACTGTAAGCATGTGATCCTCCTGCAAAATTATTCTTTTCCTTTAATGATATCAATAATATGTGTCCATGTTTCTTTTTTAAGTACATCCTCAGGATTTCCGTCGCCAATATAGCTATACCCGACCCGCAATCCAATTACGGCAACGAGAGCTATTAGTAAAATGATCAAAACAAGACGAAGCCAAATTGGGATCATCCGGATTTGAACCCAAAATGTTTTTTTAGGTTCGGTGACTTCACCGCGTTTAGCCTTTCTTCGTTCTCTTCTTGAACTGGTTTCAACGCTTGGCTTGTCATTTGTATTTGAATCCACTTTTCTTTGTGAACGTCGAAGTTTTAAGTTATCCAGCATTGTCAGTACTCCTATACAAACGAATTGAATGATATCCAACTCGAATTTTATGTAGAATTAAAATTTACGCGAACTTTTTTGAATGTTTTCCAGTAGAATGCCTGTCCCTCTTGCAACACAGTCGAGCGGATTATCTGAAACAAACACGGGCACTTTTAATTCTTCAGCTAATAATTGGTCAATGCCGTGAATCAACGCTCCGCCGCCTGTTAAGAAGACGCCGCGGTCAATAATGTCAGCAGATAGTTCAGGTGGAGTTCTTTCCAGGACATTTCGTGCTGCCTGGACGATGAGATACATAGATTCTTTCAAGGCATTTCTAATTTCTTCTGAATCAATCGTAACCGTACGTGGAAGTCCAGAAACCATATCGCGGCCGCGGATGTCCATCTTTTCACTCCGAGACCCTGGGAAAACCGTGCCGACGTTAAATTTAATTTCTTCTGCGGTACGCAGTCCAATGAGCAATTTATATTGGTTTTTGATGTATTGGATGATGTCGTTGTCTAACGTGTCTCCGGCAATGTTAATGGATTCAGATGTGACGATATCACCCATCGATAATACGGCAACGTCTGTTGTTCCACCGCCGATATCAATCACCATATTACCACTTGGCTGAAAAATATCCATTCCGGCACCGATTGCGGATACTTTTGGTTCTTCTTCTAAAAATATTTTCTTTCCGCCAGACTTTTCAGCCGCCTCACGAATCGCTTTTTGTTCGACGCTTGTAATATTCGTCGGGCAGCAAACAAGTATTCTAGGTTTTGTGAAAAAGCCTTTGACGTTAAGTTTTTCTATGAAATGATGGAGCATTGCTTCTGTCACGTCGAAGTCTGCGATTACACCGTCTTTTAGAGGTCGAATAACCGTAATATTTCCAGGTGTTCTCCCAACCATTTGAAATGCTTCTTCACCGACAGCAAGCACCTTATTATTTCTTTTATCCATTGCGACAACTGACGGTTCGTTTAAGACAATCCCTTTTCCCTTGATGTGAATTAGGACGTTAGCCGTACCAAGGTCAATACCAATATCTTTAGCAAACATTATTCCCGCTTCCCCTTCCAACTGTTTCGTGGCAATTTCTCTTTCTTTTGCACGCTCTTAATTCTTAATTTTACCATAGTGGAAGATAAATGAACATACTTAAGAACTAATTACTAATTATATTGAAATCTCGTTTTTAATTTAAAAAAGCGGTGCCTTCCTTTCGGATTTGGCTCCGCTCCTTCACTTATTCCTCTTCAATCTTTTTCGCTTCATTCATCCACTTAAGTCTAGTTGCCTCACCGCCTCTTAAATGTCTGACAGATTTATGATAAGCAAGTATTTTTGCAACTTCTTCCGCCAGGCCTACATCGATGTTTGGCAAACGCTCTGTCAAATCCTTGTGAACAGTGCTTTTCGAATAACCCGTCACTTTCGCTAGCCCTCGCACGGTAACCTCAGTTTCCAGCAGTAACTCCCCGAGGCGCACGCATCGCCTCCGTATTTGCTCGTGCACGCCCGCATCCTTTCCTATCGACTCCGAATCTTGTCTTACTGTATGCGACAGATTAAGGCGTTATGCTCGCGTTTATGGCGTGAAGGCTTGGTTTATCGATGTTTTTAAGCACTTTTCCTAAATATAAATTTTGAAAATTAAAAAACCACCCCGAAGAGTGGCTTTTTTGAATAAATATCTACTATTCGAATGCTAGATGCTTTCCTGGATTAACCGGTTCGCCGTCGACGTACACTTCGAAAAGCAGATGCACACCAGCTGCTGGATTCCATTCGTTTTGCGTCGTCATTGCGAGTGGATCTCCTTGAGCTACTTCGTCGCCTTGTTTCACTAGAATCCCTGTTAGTGAACTGTAGACGGTTTTCATGCCATCTGCGTGTTTAAGGACGACCTCATCCCCGCTGAAGACATCTGTAACGACTTCTTCGACGACACCACTCATTGCTGCGAGCACTTCGAACGGTTTTCCGTCTATCGAAATAGATACGCCGGAATTCGTTACGTATGACTGATTAAAGACAAGTAGTGCATTTTCGCGCATGGCTTCGTCGGCTTCCATGTCATAGTAATCTTGTAGAATGGCCACATCATTAAGGAGTTCTTCAGAAAAAGGATATTTGAAAGATTCCTTTGATGCGTTAACATCCACGACTACTTCGCTACCATTCGGATCCTTCGCACTGTCTGTCTTACCCGGGGCATCTTTTATTAGTGCAGTGTAACCCCAGACCATCCCTACAAATACGATTGCGATACCCGAATAGATAGCAGGCCAAAACCAACTCTTTGTTTGTTTGCGTTTATTCTTTTGAGAAGGAGATTTCGTTTTTTCTTCTCGCATAATCATCACCTCACTTGCTATTGTTTGCAAGTTAAGGCGCTTTTAAACATACATTCTCAAGGTTAATCAAATTTTTTATTACTGTACCAGTATAATAGTGTTGAACAATTTTATCTGATGTCCATCCATCCTGGGCAAATGCCTCCGCACCGTACTGGCTCATTCCAACTCCGTGCCCATAACCAAGCGTTTTTATGATGACAATCTCGTTCGTTACATCGAATGCAATATCGAAATCTGTTGATCTGAGTCCTAATATTTCGCGTATTTCACGTCCATTCGATTCGAATCCGGATGTGGCTACGCGTTGAACGCGCCCTGTTGGATTGCGAACGAGTTGAAGAGATTTGAACATGTCGGCATTCCATTCAATCCCGAATGCTTCATTCCATTTATTTAGCGGCAATTCCATTTTCACTTCAAATGTAGGCGCAACTTTCTCATCGCCTGGACTGTCGACGCTTTGCAAATAAGGAATGTCACTGCCGCTAAAGTTTTCGGCGGTTTCTGTCTGGCCATTCGATGTCGAAAAAAACATCGCTGAAATCAACTCGTCGTTATAGAGTAATACATCGCCAGTCGTCGCTTCAACTGCGGATGCAAGTTTCTTTTCATTCTCTTTAAATTTTTTCCCCCACTGTTTTTTCCGCTCTTCTTTTGATTTATAAACTTGAGCGGAGACATCACGGGCAATTGGATTTTCACCAAAATTGGTAGTTCTGAGTGCGTACGTCCTTGCTGCAATCGATTGCGCTTTCAATGCTTCTGTATGAAAACCGATCGGCATCTCCCCTGCGACGACGCCTTTTACGTATTCCTCAAGCGCTAATGGCTCGTCCACACCGACAACTTTAATATCGATCGGACAAGATTGTTCTATTTGTTTCCCCTCCTTCTGTGGCTCAGCGCTCGGTCCTCTTAGTAAAATTACTGGAATAAAAAACATTACAATGAGTAATAATAGTGAACTAGCCCATAACTTTGTCATAGTCGATTATATGAAATTCACCTCTGTTTATGCATGTGTTGGGTGTGGTTTGATTCGCAAAAATGGTGAAACGACTAAAGCGGGGTTGAAACGACCAAAGTTGAGCTGCAAACGACTAAAGCGGCTCCTGAAACGACCAAAGTTGCTCCACAAACGACTAAACCAGCAAATCAAACGACCAATCTCACAAATTAAACACAAAATGGGCCATCGATAGTTGATCGATGACCCTTCTTATTTTATATTTTAAGGTTAGTTATACGAGTTCTTGCTTTGTTCTACTCTCAACTTGTTCTTCAGATGTGACACGCTCAATATCTGCTCCTAGTGCTTCGAGCTTTTTATGGAAGTCCACATAGCCGCGGTCAAGGTGAATTAGCTCAGTGACGCGTGTAACGCCTTCTGCTGCTAATCCTGCGAGGATAAGTGCTGCTGCTGCTCTAAGGTCTGTCGCAGACACCTCGGCGCCCTGAAGCTTTGATGGGCCTTCTAAAATAACTGATTTGCCTTCAATTTTCACAGTTGCGTTCATGCGGCGGAATTCTTCGACGTGCATGAAGCGGTTTTCAAAAACAGTTTCCGTAATAACGCCAGTTCCTGTTGCAGTAAGCATAAGCGCCATCATTTGCGATTGCATATCTGTTGGGAAACCTGGGTGCGGCATCGTTTTTAAGTTAACTGATTTAAGCGGGTACTTCGCGTGGACGCGAACGCCTTCATCCAATTCGATGATATTGACGCCCATTTCGCCCATTTTCGAAATAAGTGCTGCGTTATGTTCAGGAACGGCATTTTCAATGATAACATCTCCGCCTGTAATCGCGGCAGCTACCATGAATGTGCCTGTTTCGATACGATCCGGGATAATATGATGTGTAATACCGTATAATTTCGTTACGCCTTCAATACGAATCATATCAGTTCCTGCACCGACAACTTTACCGCCCATTTCGTTAATAAAGTTCGCCAAGTTTACAATTTCCGGTTCTTTCGCTGCGTTTTCAATAACTGTCGTGCCTTTTGCAAGCGCAGCGGCAGTCATGATGTTTTCTGTTGCACCGACGCTTGGGAAGTCGAGATAGATTTTCGCACCTTTAAGGCCATTTTCAGCTTTCGCTTCAACATAGCCGTGACCAAATGAAATTTCCGCTCCCATTGCTTCGAATCCTTTTAAATGTTGGTCAATTGGACGTGATCCAATTGCACATCCACCAGGTAATGCGACACGAGCAAAACCGTTTCGTGCAAGAATTGGGCCCATGACAAGAATTGAAGCTCTCATTTTACGTACATATTCAAATTGGGCTTCGCTTGATAAAGTCCCCGATGAATCAATGATCACTTCGTTTCTTTCTGGCACCGCATCTACTTTTGCGTTTAAGCTTTTTAAAACTTCACTAATTGTGCCGACATCCGACAGATTTGGTACATCTCGAATGACGTTAACTCCTTCTGATGCGAGAAGTGCAGCTGCCAATACAGGCAAAACAGCGTTTTTCGCGCCTTCAACGCGGACAGTTCCTTTTAGAACGCGTCCCCCGTTTATAATAATCGTATCCATAATTAGTCCCTCCGACTTTAAAATTGTTCTTATTTAAAAATAAAATCACGCTTATATTTCACTTAAATGTTGTATTGTAATAACAAAAACTCACATTAGTTTACAGTGTTCGACTTTTATTTACAAGTAACGAAATGACTATCTTGATGTAATCTATCGTATGTACTTATTTGAATTTTTGTGTCATTGCTATTTCAAACCTTTTCTGAAGGTTATCTGTTCGTTTAATTCCCCACGACATCCATTTTAAACATACAACTTGACAGCTTTACATGCTATCGCCCCATGTACAGTGATTAAAGCCAACATACACGCGGCGATAACAAGTACCGACTAGAATAGTATATCAAATTAAATTGTGAAATAGTCGAATGTTATCGAAAAAATGTAGGAATTCTTCCTGACCAATAGGATATCTCAAGAAAGAAATTTGATACGGAAGATCCAATCATTATACTTAAAAAAATAAATAAAATCTGCGCTTGGAACACCTTGTTTTTTCGAATGATTTTTTCTGGCATTATTGATTGAAGTGCATAAAAAGAAACACCAATAAAAAATATGTGGGAAACGATTGCAAGTAATGGTTGGAAACCGAACATGCCATCCATAATCTTGACTCCTTCCATTATTCAAAGAAAAGGACAGAAGAAACTGCTTCCTCTGCCCAAACTTTATCATCTTAACTCTAAGTAATTAAATTCTGCTTTCTGAAGCTTTAATTCTATTAATTGCACGTTTCAGTTCGAGTTCTGCATTCATAAAGCTTGCTTCATCTTTTTTAGCTTGAAGCGCGATTTCAGCCCGCTTCGCAGCATGCTTAGCTCGCGCAAGGTCGATAGTTTCAGCTGTTTCAGCACTTTGTGCAAGAACTGTAACGATTTCAGGACGAATTTCAATGAATCCGCCATGAACAGCAACAACTTGCGTATCATTACCTTTTTTAATACGAAGCCCGCCGATTTGAAGCGGTGCGACCGTTGCAATATGGCCTGGAAGAATTCCCAATTCGCCTGTTTCCGTCATCGCAATAATCATGTCCGCTTCAGTTTCAACAACAGGACCGTCGGGAGTTACGATATGAATTTTTACTGTTTTCATTTTTTCCCTCCTGGTCCCTTCTTAGACTTCGACACCCATAGATTTCGCTTTTTCGATAACTTCTTCAATACGTCCAACTAGACGGAATGCATCTTCCGGAATGTGGTCGTATTTACCTTCCAAGATTTCTTGGAAGCCTTTAATCGTTTCTGCTACAGGAACGTATGAACCTGGTTGTCCAGTGAACTGTTCAGCTACGTGGAAGTTTTGTGATAGGAAGAATTGAATACGACGCGCGCGACTAACAACAAGTTTGTCGTCTTCGCCTAATTCATCCATTCCTAGAATTGCGATAATATCTTGTAATTCAGCATAGCGTTGAAGTGTCGATTGAACTTCACGAGCTACGTTATAATGTTCTGCTCCAACAATTTCAGCGCTTAGTGCACGTGAAGTTGATGCGAGTGGGTCAACCGCAGGGTAAATACCCATTTCAGAAAGTTTACGCTCAAGGTTCGTCGTTGCATCAAGGTGAGCGAACGTCGTTGCTGGAGCTGGATCCGTATAGTCATCCGCTGGTACATAGATCGCTTGGATTGACGTTACTGAACCTTTATTTGTTGAAGTGATTCGTTCTTGTAAAAGACCCATTTCCGTTGCAAGTGTTGGCTGATATCCAACTGCTGAAGGCATACGGCCGAGAAGCGCCGAAACTTCAGATCCTGCTTGTGTATAACGGTAAATATTGTCGATGAATAGAAGTACGTCCGCGCCTTGTTCGTCACGGAAGTATTCTGCCATTGTCAATCCTGTTAGTGCAACACGCATACGTGCGCCAGGTGGTTCGTTCATTTGACCGAATACCATTGCTGTATTTTTAATAACACCTGAGTCCGTCATTTCGAAGAAAAGGTCATTTCCTTCACGTGTACGTTCTCCAACACCTGCGAATACGGAAATTCCACCGTGCTCGAGTGCGATGTTGTTAATTAGTTCTTGGATTAGAACTGTCTTACCTACACCAGCTCCACCGAAGAGACCAATTTTACCACCCTTAATATACGGAGCTAATAAGTCAACAACTTTAATGCCCGTTTCAAGGATTTCAACTTCTGTAGATAGTTCTTCAAAAGTTGGTGCTTTACGGTGAATCGGGTCGCGACGTTCGCTCGCAGGAATTTCTTCCGCAAGGTCAATCGTTTCACCTAATACGTTAAATACGCGGCCAAGTGTTACGTCCCCGACTGGAACAGAAATTGCTGATCCTTGGTCGAGTACTTCAGAACCACGTTGAAGTCCGTCTGTAGATGACATCGCAATTGTACGAACTGCATCATCGCCGAGGTGAAGAGCAACTTCAAGTGTTAAAGTTTCAGGCTCTGCGTTTGGACGTTGAATTGAAACAGTCAATGCGTTATATATTTCAGGCAATTGTGCGTTATCAAATTTGACGTCGACAACTGGACCCATTACTTGAAGAACATGTCCTTTGTTCATTTTGTTTCCTCCTGTCTTACTATATGCCGTTCAAATGAAGCGGGTAGCGCTGGTAGAAAGTTGAACAATGATTTTCTTAATGTTCCATTGCTCTGAGCAAAAAAGTCCAGGTTCCGACTTTTTCAGAGCGGGAAAATCAGAGTTCGATTTTCCTTCCTATTCCAGCGCCGCCACGCCTCCAATAATCTCTGTAATTTCTTGTGTAATTGCTGCTTGACGAGCGCGGTTATATTGAAGCGTCAATGAATCAATTAATTCGCCTGCGTTATCGGTTGCGCTTTGCATCGCTGTCATACTTGAAGCATGTTCACTTGCTTTACTTTCGAGTAATGCACCAAAGATTAAGCTTTCCGCGTATTGTGGAAGCAGTACTTTTAGAATTGCTTCGCCTGAAGGCTCGAATTCGTAAGAAGCTGATGTTGCTTCTTGTGCAATATCGGTAAGTGGGAGCACTTTCCCTTCCATTACTTTGTTGGAAATGACGTTAATGTAGTGGGTGTAGTACATATAAATCTCATCATACGTACCATCCGCGAACATACCAACAGCTTTATTAGCGATCTCTTTAATTTCGGCGAATGACGGGTGGTCGGATAATCCGATTACACTGTCGATTACATTATATCCACGATTCAAGAAAAACTCAGAGCCGATTCGTCCGATTGCAAAAATAATTGCATCGTCTTTTGACGCATGGCGCTTTTCGATTGCTTTGGAAACTGTTCGTATAATATTACTGTTGTACGCCCCGCAAAGTCCACGGTCTGCTGTAATGACAACATATGCGGTTTTCTTAACTGGACGGTTTACGAGCATTGGATGTTCTGCATCCGTTCCAGCAGCGATTGCACCTGCAACTTCTTTGATTTTCTCCATGTAAGGGACGAATGCTCTTGCTTTAAGTTCAGCACGGTTTAGTTTCGAAGCAGATACCATTTGCATTGCTCGTGTTATCTGACTCGTTTTCTTCGTAGATTTTATGCGGTTTTCAATATCGCGTAATGATCCCATTGGTCATTCACCACCTTTTTGTTTTGTAGTTTTTCGTCTTCGTCTTACTCAGAAATTGCGAATTTTGTTTTGAATTCGTTGATAGCTGCTGCCATCTCTTCATCTGATGGAAGATCTTTCGTTTGACGAATATGCTCTAAAACATTTGTGTGGTTTGACTCGAGCCATGCTGCGATTTCAGACTCAAAACGTAAAATATCTTTAACAGGAACATCGTCTAGGAATCCGCGAGTTAGTGCATATAATGCAACAACTTGGATTTCAACTGGAACCGGTTTGTTTAAATCTTGTTTCAAGATCTCAACTGTACGAACTCCGCGGTCAAGTCTTGCTTGCGTTGATGCATCAAGAGATGAACCGAATTGAGAGAACGCTTCAAGTTCACGGAATGCAGCTAAGTCAAGACGTAGCGTACCCGCAACTTTTTTCATTGCTTTAATTTGTGCAGATCCACCAACTCGGGATACGGATAATCCGGCGTTGATCGCTGGACGAACTCCTGAGAAGAATAAATCAGATTGTAAGAAAATTTGTCCATCCGTAATTGAAATTACGTTTGTTGGAATATAAGCAGAAATATCTCCGGCTTGTGTTTCAACGAATGGAAGTGCAGTAATCGAACCTCCGCCTAATGAATCGTTCAGCTTAGCTGCGCGTTCAAGAAGACGTGAGTGTAAGTAGAATACGTCACCTGGGTATGCTTCACGACCTGGAGGACGACGAAGTAGCAAGGACAATTCACGGTATGCCGCTGCTTGTTTTGACAAGTCATCATAAACAATTAGGACATGTTTTCCGTCAAACATGAATTCCTCTGCCATTGTAATTCCTGTGTAAGGTGCAAGGTATAGTAATGGAGCCGGCTCAGATGCCGAAGCAGTTACTACGATTGTGTAATCAAGCGCACCGTTTTTACGTAGAGTTTCAACAACTCCACGAACTGTTGATTCTTTTTGTCCAATTGCGACATAAATACAAATCATATCTTGGTCAGCTTGGTTTAAAATCGTGTCAATCGCAACAGTTGTTTTACCTGTTTGACGGTCTCCGATGATTAACTCACGCTGTCCGCGGCCGATTGGCACGAGTGCGTCAATTGCTTTGATACCAGTTTGTAGTGGTTCATGAACGGATTTACGCGCCATGACACCTTGTGCTGGACTTTCAATTGGACGTGTTTTAGTTGTTGCAATCGGACCATGTCCATCCACAGGTTGACCTAATGGATTCACAACTCGCCCGATTAGTGCTTCACCAACAGGTACTTCCATAATACGACCCGTACGACGTACATCATCGCCTTCTTTAATGTCTGTGTATGGTCCAAGGATAACGATACCTACGTTGTTCGCTTCCAAGTTTTGTGCCATACCCATAACACCGTTAGAGAACTCTAAAAGTTCTCCAGCCATGACATCATCTAGGCCATGAGCGCGTGCGATACCGTCACCGATTGCGATAACTGTACCAACATCACTTACTTCCATCTCAGATTGATAATTTTCAATCTGCTGTTTAATGAGAACGCTGATTTCTTCAGCTTTGATGCTCATGTATGTCACCCCTCAAATTTCAAATTTACGATCCAATCATATCTCGTTTCAAACGCTCTAGTTTATTCGCTAGGCTGCTGTCAAAGATACGGTTTCCAATTTGGACACGAATGCCCCCGATTAGAGTTGGATCAATAATGTTATTAATCCGCAGTGATTGCTTCCCGACTTTTTTTGCAAAGTTGGTTGAAATCGCCGCGCTTTCGCTTTCGGTAAGCGGAAGTGTTGAATACACTTTTGCATCCGCAATTCCTGCTGCATCGTTCACAAAGCCGACGAATTCGTCGACGAAGTTAATAATTTCATTTAAACGTTTCTTTTCGAGCAATACGAACAATGTGTCTTGGATTAGCGTGTTTGCATCCTTGAACAATGTCGAAAGTAGCTCTTTCTTTTTTGCTAATGGGAATCTTGGGTTTTCAAGTAATTCGCCAAGGTCTAGATTAGCAAGGAACGCTTTCTTGATTTCAAGAAGTTCTTCTTGAACGATTGAAGTTTGTCCCTTTTCAACTGCTAGTTCATAAAGTGCTTCGGCATAGCGATTAGCTACGATGGATTTACTCATTGTGCATCGCCTGCCTTCGCAATCGTCTCTTCAATTAATGCGCGGTTATCTTCTTCGGAAAGTTCTTTTCCAAGTACTTTAGACGCTGCAAGAATGGAGAGTGATACGAATTCTTCACGGACTGCTGCAACAGCTTTTTCTTTTTCAGATGCAATTTCTAGTGCTGCCTCTTCTTTCAAGCGTGACACTTCGTTTCGCGCTGCGATGACGATGTCTTCACGTTGCGCTTCACCTTGTTCACGTACATTACAACTTAAACCGACGGGAATGCAAAACTTTTTCGAATGGATCATGGATTTCGTCAAAGGGATTATTAGGAACAATATGGACTGGAAAACAGGTGGACGTTTTCACGTACTAGGAATTACGCTTATTCTATTCCTATTCGTATCAAACGTACTTGGATTACCTTTTGCTATTGTTTGGAAAGGTGACCTATGGTGGAAATCACCAACCGCCGATCCGATAGTTACGATGACACTTGCAGTAATGATTATTACATTAACGCAGTATTACGGTTTGAAGACTAAAGGTGCGAAGGGCTACGGTTCTGATTACCTGAAACCACTTCCATTTTTATTGCCGCTTAACATTGTTGGTGAAGTTGCCAGTACGATGACACTCGGTCTTCGTCTATATGGTAATATTTATGCAGGTGAGATTCTTATCGGATTACTTGCAGGACTAGCAACATCAAGCGTTTTTGGATTTGTAGGAGCTATTATTCCTTCAATCGCATGGATGGGCT
>Ga0115846_101034_pt1 | contig 13250 bp, 13 predicted proteins | sample InSIn5gowninarea_2_FD_83860 | JGI IMG/M metagenome (GOLD analysis project Ga0115846, IMG submission 83860)
GTTTGCTGGGTCTCTGAATCGGGACATGTGGGCGTTCAGAAAGCCGGGTTAAGACATCGGCGTCTCATAGAATCCACTTCCAGCGGACCTGAAGATTAATCCGTGTCCTATGGAAATGTACTGTGCCCAAACTTTAGTAGTCCTCTTATTGCGGCGATTACTGGAAAAGGTATATTAGGGTCTGGCGCGAAGCCGATATGGAAGACCTTTCCGACAATAGCACATGCTATTCGGCTTCACTGAATGCTCATGAACCTGTCTCATCTGTCCAACAGTAGGTATGTTTTTAGCCGAGCTTTTTCGTCATGACAAATGTTCGTTCTTTATCGAGTGTGAATGGCGCTCTTCATCATGCCTTACCATTATCACCTGTCTCCTGTCTCTAGTGAAAATGAACGATAACAACAAAACTGAATACGCAGCCACATAGTATTATTAAGTGAGGCTCAATATTAAGCCTCAATTCGACACTGGTATCTGATTTTGCAAAAGTACCAGACCAGGAGGGCACCGGAGATGGCTGTGAGATAAAAGTTGTGAACGATAAATGCTGTGTGAAGCTTGAATGCCGGACGATTGGCCATCAAGGCGCGTCCGCCGAAGATAACCACATAATATGTTGCAATCCACGATAGAGCGGCTTTAGCGGTTGAAATTGGGGTCGAACCCTGCTCGAATCTGAAATCCTGTGCAGGATATCCCATAAGAGTTGTCCATGCTTTGTCAAATATGGACCAGGGATCAATGTTGAGGTTCACAGGAGTTAATTCAACAGTACCACTGGAATGGAACTGAGGAACTGCATATGGAACACTTTACTCATCCTCTTCATTGCCATCAATTTCAAGAATTTTCCATTCATCTATCACCTTCGCATCCTCAATGCCATCCGTTTCGTTCTGAAATCCCAGCGTTCACCACATAAGCTCACACCAGACCACCTCTTCCAACCCATAATTACCTCTTCCAAAGCACCCATTACAGAAATCGATGTCTTCGGTCACAAGTCAAACAGCACATACTTCACCGACGTCGACATCGCACGAACACATCTCATCACCACCATGTTCAGCCATTCGATTGAAAAGTTCCGCGGCGGTACTACGATGAACGGTCTGAGCGGACAGCCTCGCAGTCAATTTACTATGCCGTTGGGAGCTGTCTCGTGCACTTTCAGGAAAGAGTTCAAGCCCTACGAGGCGTACGATATGTGGACGAGGATCTTGTCATGGGACGAGAAGTGGTTCTACCTCGTCACTCATTTTGTCAAACAAGGCGACAAGATCGAGCCCACAGAGCACAGTCTATATCCTCAGCAGAACAGCGATGGCAAGAAGTCTCATCGCAATTTTGACAAGCCAATGTGCAGCTCTGTATGTGCCACAGCGGTGAGCAAAGTCGTCTTCAAGAATGGCCGTATGACGGTCGCGCCAGAAGTCATGCTCGAACTCGCTGGTCTACTACCGGCAAAGGAGAACATACAGACAGACGCTGTTGATGCACAATTCAAGGCCAACATGGCCGAAGGATTGTCTAAGCGCGAGGCTGTCAAACTTGCTATGGATGATGTTGAGAAGATTGAAGGCTCTGACAGTGAGAGCAGCTACGATGAATCTCGCAGATCAAGCACAGATCAAGTCAGCGTTGAATGGACTCGCGAACGCATCGAAAGGGAGCGACAACGAGGCTTGGAGATTGTTGGAGTGCTAGCTAAGCAAGGTGTGCTGGAGAACGAATTCAATGGTAATGACGGTCCCGCGCTAGGTCGTCACTACGATGGACATGGGATTGAGGGTGTTGTGACGACTTTGGCACAGCTAGGCAAGCTTAGTAACTACCAGTTGATTTGAATTACCGGGTTGAAAATTATGTGAAGAATAATTGTATCACTGCTACAGTTGCCATCATGAGAGGTTCCTCTTTAGTCATACTGTAATCGATTTCGTTGAGTTTCGACTTCAGTCGTTCAACAACAATGCAACGTATCAGCTTCTGTTGAGGACATCAGGGAGTAGTGTGCCGGAAGCCCAAGTCCGCCCTTCTGTAAGCTAATGTTGTAGATCTGCAAGCTATGTGGGCCCGGAAATCTGGTGCAGATCTAGCGCATATCGACGCCACATCGCGGCAGCTTGACAATAAAGCTTATGTCGAGATTCGCTCCACTCCGGTGGATGTCCCGTTTGTACGCTCCCGAGTCAAAACTCCATATTTGGGCCATTTGGAGTTGTGTCCCAAGTTCGGTGAGGGCCAATAGAACCTCGAAGGTAGGCAGCGTGAGATGTGGGACGCCAAAGAGGGCGCTGATGCAGAGCCACCCGTCACTCTAAAAGATCGCCGATGGAAATCACCTAATGATTTTGTTTGAATTTGGTGTTGTCGACCCATGGTTCACTGCCTGTATCTACCAAGGAGTCGGCCAAACTTCGTGTATGTCTAGTAGATAAGCGAATTTCGACACGATATCCAACACGGTTCTGTTCGCTTATCTGTGTACTGAGTGTCCTGTGCCGAGCTTCCGTTGACATAAATCTGCGGATCTAGTGTCCCGCTATGACGATTATTCCGAGAGATCGACAAAGTAATGCTCTTGTTCCTGATATGGAGAGCTCACAAGCTCTTTTTTCCCAACTAGAGCTAGTGCAGGACGTCGATGTTGATGCGAATAACGACCTGCGGACATTTAGTTCATCTGTGGTTTGAGCATTTGCAGCGCATATGACAATCGTTTTTACAGCATTTTAATAGTGACGTCGATCGATTGCCGAAAGTGTGGTTGAGCGTGACCATACCATACCAAGGTGTCAATTGAAGTTGCAGAGCATCAGTGTTGGGATTTTTCACTTAATATTCATTTCTCACGGCAGTTGAACAACATCTGGCAGTCAGTGTGACCCTGGTCCGTCAGGCAACGATAGGAACATGTTCTCATATTCTCTCGGCTTCGGCTTCGGCTGTGCCTTGGTGGCCTTGGCTCTCTACAAGATTGCAAGGACCGTCTCCATCAGGTGGCACAATGCTCGTGAAGCGCAGAAAAGGGGTTGTCTCCCACCTCCAGCCGCTCGAAATCGCGGTCTTTGGGGCATACAGACCATAAGAGAGAGTGTCGCAGCGACTAAAGCTGAATGGGGACCTCAGTGGATGCATGCCGCCATTAACGAAATCGGAAAAGATGTGCATACTGTGCGAGCTTGTATCTTCGACTACGAGCTGCTAATTACTCGTGATATCGATAATATCAAGGCAATTTTCAACACCCAGTCTGCGGACTTCGATATAGGTCCTCATCGTGAGAAGACCTTCAAATCTGCGTTCGGTCTGGGGGTTATGACTGCACGTGGTGAAGCATGGCAGCACTCTCGACGTCTCATTCGACCACAATTTACCCGGGATAATACTGCAAATTTGCCAATGTTTGAGAAACATGTGCAGAGTCTGTTTAAGAAACTGAGGCCCACCCAAGATTTGTGGACTAGCAAGGTTGATCTGCAGCCCTTATTCTCATATTGTACCCTCGACATAAGTACTGAATTCTTAGTAAGTGGACGATACATATTGCCCGAAACTCCATCTAATCTCCATTAGTACGGCCAAAGTGTATGGAGCCAAGATGTCGACGCGCGCTCAAGGCTACCGTTAAGTAGAGATCCAGAAGCACCAGATGTCGCTAATTTTGGAGCCCATCTTGACGAAGTGAAGCACATCCTTGATCGCCAAGGCGCTTTAGCGAAATACAGCTGGCTCGTCAATTCCAAAGGATACTCAGAGCATTGCAAAGGTCTCCGAAGTTTTGTCGACTACTTCGTTCGGAAAGCCTTGGAGCAGACTAACGAAGAGAAGCGCTCCAGCGACATGCAAGACAAGTATGTCCTGCTCGATGAACTCGCCAAGCATTCACGAGACCCTGCTGAACTTCGTAACGAGACCTTGAACGTACTTCATGCTTCTCGTGATACGACTGCAGCACTTATGGGTTGGGTCGTGTATTTCCTAGCTCGACATGAAGATGTTTTCCAGACTCTGCGGGCGGAAATCTTGAACACTTTCACATCGAATGGAACTCCAATAGAAATCACTTTCAAGGGAATACACTCAATGACGTTTATGCCTCAAGTCATCAACGAGACCATACGAATGGTAGGCATCGTGCCAATGAACGAAAGAGCAGCATTGCAGGACACTACTCTTCCTCGAGGTGGTGGTCCAGACGGTCTATCGCCAGTTTTCGTAGCAAAAGGTCGTCAGATCCTCATCCCTACTTATTCCATGCAGCATCGGGAGGATATTTGGGGACCTGATGTAGATGAATTTAACCCGTCGAGGTGGACAGGTCGTAGGGCTGACTGGGACTTCATCCCTTTTGGATCTGGCGCTAGACAATGCCTAGGGCGTAAGTTTTACCTAGTCATCAGCCCACCTCTGTGTTGCTAACGCCTATCCCAGAACAATTTGCAAGGACTCAAGTAATGTATGTGGTCGTTCGATTACTTCAGACATTCGATGCAATCGAGAATGTTGAAGCACCTGGGCCAATGAGGTTCCATCATACAATCGAGAACCGGAGTGGTAGTGGTGTACAAGTTAGATTGCATGCTGCATTGCCGACTACTTTCCATACGCTTAGACAGGGGGTTTCAGCAGAGGAATGAGAGTCAGTTGATGGACAACCGAGTGGGCTTCGTTCCTGTATGCCTCGTCTTTAGTACCCTTGCCCACCATTTGCTTGGCTGTGTTCAGGAAGTTGTCGGACCGTGTTACCTAGCTAAGCTGAGCTATGTCCCGATCGAATCGTTAGTTGCGTTAGTCTATAGCACATTAGCACGTGCACGTCAGTTGAGATCCATCCATGAACACGAGATAAACAGAACGATCGACCTATGGATCCGTCTGTTTCAACATTACTGTAATATAGGCTCGGAGAAATGCCAGGATTCTGGTGCTTGAGGGTGATCCGCTGATAGACCATCGGCACCGAAACCGTCCGGTGTCACAGTTGGCGCCAATTTAGTTGCTGAGGAACATTGTAGATCGTTGTGTAACGCATATGCAGCTTCGATCCGTTTCGACCGCCCTCGCGTCGGTTGCAGATGGGATCGACATTGGACACAGCGAAGTTCTCGCCTGCTGTTGTATGGTAGCGCAAGGATACTGGTAAGACGGGCCAGCAATGAACTAAGTCGCAAAGTGGCGTGGAGTGGTCGGTAACGCACAGCTACAACGACTGGTCGCAACTGTTCAACAGGCTCCGAGGGATGTCCAGACTGGAGCGCTGTTGCTGTTGTTCAAGCACTCGCCATTATCGATTCGATTAGTTGTCATAAGTCAAAGCTCAACCAAGCTTTTTTATGTCGCAAAGGTATGGTGCGATACTGCTGTCTCCCTTTTCCTCTAGCCCTGTGCCTTTCTCTCTCGAGAGAGAGCACTATCTGTAAGCCTGCAAAATGCCGTGTAGTGAATTACTCGACCAATCGAAACAGAGCTAGGTTCCGACAAATTCACTGCATTATGCAGTTTCAGAATACTTCTCTGAATGGCACGATATCGAGATCAGCCCAAGGCCGAGCTTCGTAGCAAGAAACGCCCACGGCGAAGTATTGTAAAGTGTTATTCACGGCTTTCGATATTGAAGCGACATCTGCAGTACCTGAAAAGAATTCGGATCTATCTATGAGCCTGAGCTAGAGATTCGAGAGGCTTGGCAGTCACAGCGGAAATCAAAGTAAGCACGTCATCACTCAATCTTCTGGACGGAAACAATCACTTCAGACCACAACACAACATGGACGCTGTTGGTCAACAACCCAACGATGGACGCTGCAAACTTACGACACACAAACATAACAGTATCACATCCTGCTGCTGACGAAAGTGTCGCTGCATGGCTCAAGGTGCTTGGCTGCTTCCTCGTCTTCATCAACACCTATGGAGTTGCCGCCACCTACGGCGCATATCAGGCATATTACCAGACAAATTTTCTCGCCACATCTTCACCATCAAAGATATCATGGATTGGAACCGTGCAAGTCTTTCTGCTCGGACTAGCTGGCGTCGTAGCCGGTCCATTCTTCGACCGTGGTTATAGTCGCAGTGTACTCAGCTTTGGATGCTTTCTCATCGTTCTCGGACATTTGACACTCAGTTTTAGCTATAGCTATGCCTCGATCTTGCTATCTCAAGGAGTATGCATAGGAACAGGTTAGTCCCCAAGCAACATACCTCACTGACTGACAGGTGCAGGACAAGGCTTGACATATGTACCAGCTGTGGCAGCAGTTGCCAACGCATTCACAAACCTCCGCCCAATCGCTCTTGGTATTGGAGCCAGCGGAGCAGCAATAGGCGGCGTCATCCTCCCGATCACGTTCAGATCGCTCGTCTCCAGAATCGGCTTCGACTGGCTCAACCGTGTCTTTGCCCTATTCACACTCGTAACGTCAGCGTCAGCAGTCATTCTACTCTGGCCTAAGTCTCCAATTCCTCCTCGGCGGGGGTTTCTGGACCTGTCAGCTTTCAAAGAGCCTCCTTACATTTTTTTGTGCATCGGTCTCTTCCTCGTCGAGCTGGGCTATTGGATTCCTCCTTTCACGATCCCTGTGTATGCCGAGTTGAAGATGCGGACCGGTACAGAGTTTGCCTTTGACCTGCTGGCGATGATGAATGCAGGGTCTTTTGCAGGTCGTATACTGCCAGCCTTTGTGGCCCAGTCGAGGAGAATCGGACCAGCATGGACACTGGTTGTTGGTGCATTCAGTCTGGGAACATTGATCTTGTGCTGGATCGGAATTCAATCGAGAACTGGGATCATGGTTTGGGGTGTGCTTGTAGGCTTCATGTCTGGAATCACGGTCTCGTTGCCAAATGCTGTTCTCCCACGCTTGTCGCCAGCGCACGTGGTAGGTGCTCGTTCAGGAATGATGTGGTGTATCGTCTCATTCGCCGCTTTGATAGGTGCACCTATTGCAGGTATATTGGTCAACACGGAAACGAATGATTATAAGAGGGCTCAAATGTTTAGTGGAATCAGTATCTGTCTAGGAGCGTGCGCATTGTGTGTGCCAGCTTGGCATATCGGAAGGAAGAGAAACGTATAGAATAAACCCAGTTGCTGCATGACTTTGTAATCTTTACTCCAAGAACTGCGTCGAGAACCGCTGAGGACTCAGCGTACTTGGCATGCTGATCTCACCTTTGCGTGTATCCTCCATCCACAGACAAGGCAGTTCCCGTCACAAAGGAACTCCTACCACCAGCCAAATATACGACACCATCAGCGATCTCTTGAGGTTGACCCATACGCTGCATGGGCACAGCAGTAGCCACTCGCTCTACCATTGCCTGCAGTATCAAGGGCGATTTTGTGGTCATAGGGGTTTCGGTGTAGCCAGGGCATATGGCGTTGATACGCAAGCCATCTTTAGCGTAGTCTTCCGAGGCAGTTCGAGTCAAACCTATCACAGCATGCTTCGACGCGGTATAGGCAGCAGACAAAGGAACACCGACTACGCCCTGGATCGAGCTGAAGTTGATGATTGAGCCCCTCTGAAGTGGTCGACCATCTATGCTCGACAGGATGGGCTCTTGATTCAGCATGATCTTCGCAGCCGCTCGCAGGACGAAGAAGGTGCCGGTCAGATTGATGTCCAGCGTCTTCTGCCAGGCGAAAGTCTCTGCGAAAGCAGTACCACCTTGGTGTTTGATCGCAATGCCAGCAGCATTCACAACGTAGTCTAGTCGACCAAATTGCTCCGCCACAGCAAGGACAGCTTTTTCCACCTCTTCTTCTGCAGCCACGTTGACCTTCAGTGTGAGAATCTTGCACGACCTGCCAATCTTTGTTTGTTGCTGATCAATCTCTTGCTTGACCGCCGCCAACGCTTCCTCATTCAAGTCGAAGAGAGCAATTCCAGCTGCACCATCTCTTGCGAAGGTCAACGCGCAGGCCTTGCCAATACCAGAGGCCGCACCTGTTATCAAGGCGAACCCGGGAACATCCATGGACAAGGACAGGAGGTATCGCTAGAGAGGTAAGGTGAGGTGTGGAAGTGCCACAGGTCTATGAAATCAGCAAAAGTTCACAAAGTTGACAATCGTAGGAAGAAAGCGGTACGAGCACTTGGTTAGCAGGAATTGTTGTATTCATTGAGAAGGAAACACATCTGGCTATGCTCGAGTAGGCCTGCTCTGATCACAGTGGGGAAGGATCTGAGGCTCAGTCTGTGGATGCGAGACGAGATAGCTCTCGAGGCCATACGACTTGGTGGGGAAGGGTATGCCGGTATTCGCGAGGAAAGAACAGTGATAGACTGTGGTGGAGGAGGACCTGCGGGCATTCACTGCATGAGACAGCCATGTACTACACGTGTATGCTTCGACTCATGGATGGTGTTGTTTCTCTCAATGGGATTCGAGAAGAAGTGTTGCAGAGAATTGACAAGGAAAGAAAAAGAAGGCAGGTGTCCCCGTGTCGTGAATTCCAGGGAAGGTGGAGCCTAAACCTGAGCCCCGACACCTTCCACTTCCCTTGGAACGTCGCTATCAATCCTCAGCAATCATGCATTCGCTATGCCATGAGCAATTCAGTCGACTCATTATGTAGAATTCGTTCATTTCGTGGCTGTGGCACAGTGAGTACCGTCAAGATGTATGTTGGCATAGCTACTCACGATAGTAGTGCCGCTCCCGCCATATCAAATGCGACGAGGCCAGGCCCACCTGCTCGACATGTACGGAAAATGGTTCTTTCTGCACAGGATACCTCAAGCAGATCTTCTTCGACGATGACAAACTCGATGGCCAGGTCCGGTACAGGCAGCTGCTGTTCACCGACGAGGAGCGGATGAGCCTCAATGCACTTATGTTACAGGCTATCCCATTCAGTAATACTTCCAAAGCCCTAGCTTACATAGAAGACCAGTGCCAGGCCACATCTACTTCGGGAGGTATTGATATCATACAGGGACCTTTTGGCGCTTTCAGACTCCCTACTCATCCCAGCTTGGACGACAGCCTGGTCTTCACTCCAAACTTCCAGCTGGATTCTTGCACGTTCAACACGCTGGATTGGAATGCTGGGTCCTTGCTGCCACCAGGTGAAGTGGTCGGAAACACTGATGACGAACTAACTGTGCCTAGCGACCTCAATCTTTCAGCTCAAACTGACGACAATGAGCTTTGGCAGAAGACCTTCGAGAGTGCACCTCTCCTTCTGAAGCATTACGTCGAGACGGTCATCCCCATGCTGACACCTATGAGACACCAGAAGACACCTTGGCACGTCTTGTTCTTACCCTTCACCAAGCAAACACTGGCCACAATCACCATTGGGCAGGAAGCTGATCCTCCTAGCCTGACCACTTTCTTCGGCACACTTGCACTCAGCGCCCTAAGTCTGATCTCGGAGGATGAGCAATGGATGGTGTTAGCACAACTCTTTCAATCTCGTGCACGAGAATGCTTGCAGGATACTCTCAAAGATGCCCTCAGCTCGCCCAAACACTTTAAGTACAAGCATATCATTATGGCCATGTTGACCATGATACAGCTGTCCATGGCTGATGGTTCATGGGATGAAACAGATACCTTGCTGATAGAGACTGAGAAGATCATACGCCTCAGAGGTCTTTGCAAGTCATACAAGTCACGAAAAGTAAGACTGCTACATCATTGCTATGCTTACGCGAGAATATTTCAAGAAAGCATTTCCTTGACCTCGTCACGATCACCACTACTCCTCAATCTTGTCGACGCTGTCGAAAGTAGTGGCGTTGTAGTCAAAGGCGCAGACACGCCATTCTTCGGTTTGAGTGCTTGGGACGACCTTGAACTCAAATTTCAAGAGCTCAAGACACAAGAGGTAGGTGAGAATGACTTGCACCTCGCCAGCCCAGGAACATGGAAGGCGACCCTCTACCTAGAAATTTTTGGTGTGCCCGAAACTTGGCTTACCTTGCTTTCACAAATAATTCGACTTGCCAACGAGAAGAGCATAGCCGAGATGGACACGTCCGTCTTATCGCTCAAAGATTTCACCTTTCGAGCAAAAGCACTTGAAAGGTATATCCTTCGGTGTAACAAATCCAGGTCCATACTTCATGAGAATCTGCCTGACCTCATGCAAACAACCCTGTACAATGCACTGGCGATATATTTCTACCGAAGGATATACGAGATTGATGCGGAGCTACTTCAATCAAGAGTTATATGCGTCAAAGAGTATCTCACTACATGCCAATCCCTTTGTAACACAGCAGGCATGTTCGATGCTCTCATGTGGCCAGCTTTCGTCGCAGGTTGTGAGGCTATTGATCCGAATCTACAGGAGTACTTCTCTGCTTGGTTTGATGTCGACACCATGCACAACAAGTTGTCGGCTTCCAAAAGGATGAGGCAATTGATGCTCAAGGTTTGGGAGAATCGTGAGCATGATGATAGAAATTCATGCAGCTGGCTACAGTTCCTTCATAGTTGAAAGATCTGCAAGGATATAGACGTCGGCTATTTGATAGAGAAGTTCTTCACCTACTGGGTCGCCACTGACTACACTTCTGCTTCCACGTTAGATCTTTTGAATCCAGGGTAAAGCATGCTCAACAGACAATGACCTTACACCCGACCGTGGGCGAAGCAGCAAGCACTCTTCAAATTGAGGAAATAAAACTCAACTTCGTCGCTATTGCCTTCTGCCATAGGTATCCAAGCCATGCTATCGCCTCCCATTCAGCTCGTAATCAGATCCATCAGTGCACATGATAAGACCTTCTCAATCCAGCTGCAGCATGCAATCTTGCAGATTCGACCAGGATCCTCGAACTCCAACAACGTGTCTCCACCACATCTCCAAGCTTCCACCCTAGGCAGGTAATTCCTCGACCTGCCGTCGTTGATCGAAGACCACAACTCTGCTTATCTCATCCCAAGCATCGATTCACCGATCGCAAGAATCGCAAACACACCCCGGACATCCTCTGATGTGACTACAAGGCCATTGATATGCTTGTATCCGACACCTGCAGAGAATAGAGCACATCTTCACAGCCGAAGCCCCTTTCCATCATAGGATCAATGCCAGTACTGACCAAGTACGACGTCCTCATCATCGGCGCTGGCCTTTCAGGCATCTGCGCTTTACATCACATTCGACAACGATTTCCCACCTGGCGAGTCAGCATTCTCGAGGCAGGCACAGGCGTTGGCGGCACTTGGTTCTGGAACAGATATCCAGGCGCAAGATTCGATTCAGAATCGGTATCTTATTGCTTTTCCTGGGATAAGGAATTGCTAGAGGAATGGCATTGGAAAGAAGCATTCTCACCACAGCCAGAGACACTACGATACATTGAGAGGGTGTGCGAGAAACATCAACTTTACGATCACATCCAGTTCAATACTCGCATAAAGTCTGCAAGATGGCAGGACGCAACACGAACTTGGCTCTTTACAGATGAAGCAGGTACTGAATACGAAACTAAATTCTTCGTAAGCTGTCTAGGCTTCCTATCATCGCCAACACTTCCGAATATTCCTGGGATCGAGACTTTTGCTGGGCAGGCCTTCCATACCTCAAGATGGCCAGCAGACTTCGACATGTCTCGCGACCTAGCAGGCAAGCGGATCGGCGTCATTGGCACAGGTGCAACAGGCATTCAAACCATCACCGAGGTTGCAAAAGAGCCAAGCATCAAATCACTCACTGTATTTCAGAGGACTGCAAACTGGTCTGCACCGTTACGCAACTGGACGATCTCAGAAGACGAAATGGTACAGCACAGACAGAATTACGTCACGACATTTCAAAGATGCAACCAGACTCCAATGTGCTTCCTTCACCAGGCAGATCCTCGCAAGTCATCACAGGTCACTGACGAGGAGCGGCTCGAGTTGTGGGAAAGAATGTATTCGCAACCTGGATTTGGAAAGTGGCTGGGTGTCTTCTCAGATACGTACACTGACCGTGCAGCAAACAAGCTGTATTCAGACTTCATGGCGGAGAAGATAAGAAGCAGGGTCAAGGATCCTGAAGTCGCCAATAAGCTGATACCCAAGAACCACGGCTTCGGCACAAGACGAGTACCTCTCGAAAGTGGATATTTTGAGGCTTTTAATCGAGACAACGTCCGCCTCGTTGATCTACAGGCAACACCAATCGCACAAATCACACCTCATGGCATCAGTCTTACCGACGGCATAGTTTACGATCTTGATGTCCTCGTGTACGCTACAGGCTTCGACGCAATCACCGGCGCCTTTGCAGCGATTGATTGGCAAGCAAAATCCGGCCGTCCACTTCTGGGAAACAGCCAGACCAACACAAACGCAGTCTGGGTGGATTTCAATCCACGCACCTTCCTCGGCATCCTTGTCCCTTCCATGCCAAATACATTCATGGTCCTAGGCCCTCACCAGCCCTTTGGAAACGCAACACGAAGCATCGAACACGCCGTCGAGGTCATCTGCGAAATGCTGCAATACTGCAAGGACAACGGTTTTACCTACGTCGAGCCAAGTGAGAAGGCTGCGGATCAGTGGACGGAGCATGTCGTTGAGTGTAGTAAAGGTGCATTGTCGAATGAGGTGGACAGCTGGATGACAGGTGTGAATAAGAATGTGGCAGGAAAGACGGTGCGGAATGTGGCGAGGTATGCTGGTAATGCTGTCGAGTATCGGAGGAGGTGCGAGGAGTGTAGAGAGAACGGTTGGGAGGGTATCATGTTTAGCTAGTTGCCAGACACGAATGTGTAGAGCAATCGTATTTTCCTGGCGCACGTTGCGGTACATAGGGGAGAACATTCCTTTCGATATCAGCAAACTCTCTTCAAGGAAGCCATGTGTAGATGAAACTACAACAACGATCGTGATCGTTTGTCCACATCCGCGACAAACTTCTCATTCCCAAGAGCTTCCTGTCCTCATGAACTTCGACTGCAAAGCAAATCAGCCAGATTGAGATACGACTCACGTGGACGGGGAAACCTTCCTGATCGACAAAGCCAACTCGCAGATTGGTGAATGTTGAAATGCTGATACCACAATGTCGGATCAAGATGAACAATCAGGCTCATACGCATGCGATCATTTCGGCTAAAATTCATGTCCTTGATCATTACTCTTCGTCTCGTATCGAAGCATTTGTTCCTAGAGGTGTTGTCATGATGTTAGCTGGACGACAATTGTAGCGAAGTCAGCAAATTATTAGCCTCCATTTGCTCTGATACCGAAAGTAGTCTCGAAACAAGTTCGTGATCATGACTTCCTTC